>Ga0129314_1000009_pt1 | contig 269412 bp, 242 predicted proteins | sample O1111metagenome_FD_94431 | JGI IMG/M metagenome (GOLD analysis project Ga0129314, IMG submission 94431) | Orangutan individual fecal microbial communities from fecal samples from Wisconsin, USA - O1111 metagenome | ecosystem: Host-associated > Mammals > Digestive system > Large intestine >...
GAACATATACGGCAAAGCAAGTAGGATAACACTTCGTCATTCTCCATTTCCGGCTGCAGCCATGAGATGCCACCTCATCCGCCTCACTCCGTTCGGCACCTTCCCCTCAAGGGGAAGGCTTTGAGTTCCTGCAACGGTATTGCTTTCTGCCGAAAGTCAGGCTTTCCCTTGAAAAAAAGCTGGCGGCGTTAGTCGACTGATGAGGTGGCAGCTTACCTTTCTTCGCCTACATTTCAAACCCACAAAAAAGCAGAGAGGCAGCCTTCTCAAGCTGTCTCTCTGCTTTATCATCACTTATTCTTTATACGCGACGCGTACTATACACAATGCGTACTTTAAGCGCTTACCATAGGTTCACAACCTGCTCGTACATCTGCGCATAGCTCTTGGCCGAAATATCCCAGCCAAAGTCGCAGGACATTGCCCGCTTCACCAGGGTCATCCAGCCCTCCTGCCAGTAGCCTTCCTTGGCGCGCCAGCAGGCCTGATACAGATCATGGGCACTGTAATTGGCGAACGTAAAGCCGTTGCCCTGGCCATCGCCGGAATCCTGGATGGAATCCTTCAGGCCGCCGGTTTCGCGAACCACCGGAACTGCGCCGTAACGACAGGCCACCATCTGAGACAGGCCGCAAGGCTCGCTCTTGGATGGCATCAGGAAAATATCGGAACCGGCGTAAATCTGCTGGGCCAACGTGGCGTTGAAGCCAATGTACACGCCCACGCGGCCGGGATGCCGATAGGCCAGGTCGTTAAAGAACGCCTCATAGCCATGCTCGCCGCTACCCAGAATGACCAACTGAATCCCCTGCTGCAAAAGCCCTTCGGCCACGCTGCGCACCAGATCCAGGCCCTTATGGCCAACCAGTCGGGTCACCATACCCATAACAGGGCTGCCGTCCTGATCCATGCCGAACTGCTCCAGCATGGCCTTTTTGCAGATTGGTTTGCCGTCCTGCACGGTATTCACATCGTAGTTTGCCGCCAGAGCGGGATCCGTGGCGGGATCGTTCACGGTCATATCAATGCCGTTCAGAATGCCGCACAGCTTATACTGCTTCTGACGCAGCAGGCCATCCAGGCCGTGGCTGAACCATGGGTCCAGAATTTCCTGTGCATAGGTGGGGCTGACGGTGCTGATCTTGTCCGCCGTCTCAATGGCACCCTTCATAAAGTTGGCACAGCCATCGTACTCCAGAATGTGGGCATCCCGGTTTCCAATGCCGCAGGTGTCCTCCAGAATATCCAGGCCGTACTTGCCCTGATACTGGATGTTGTGAATGGTAAACACCGTCTTAATGCGGCTGAACTTATCCAGGTGCCGATAATACAGGTTCAGATACACCGGCGTCAATGCCGTCTGCCAGTCGTTGCAGTTGATGACATCGGGAACAAAATCGGTATAGAACAGCATCTCCAGGCAGGCGCGGCTGAAGAACGCAAAGCGCTCGCCGTCATCGTAGAAACCATACAGGCCGCTGCGCTTGAAGTAATACTCATTGTCCAGGAAATAGAAAGTCACGCCATCCCGCACGGCGGTAAACAGGCCGCAGTACTGGCTGCGCCAGCCCACCGGAACACTGAAGTTGGTCACATAGTTCAGCTCATCCCGGAATTTCAAATCGCCGTACAGCGGCAGAACCACGCGGCAATCCACGCCGTCTTTCACCAGGGCTTTGGGCAGAGCACCCGCCACATCGCCCAAACCGCCGGACTTGGCAAAGGGAGTCGCTTCGCTGGCACAAAACAAGACATTCATGCAAATGTCCTCCTTTCCTAAAAAGAAGCGGGACAGGAGCGGGAAGCTCCCATCCCGCTCGAAACAGGGCTGGCCGGGGAGATGGCCGCCCGCGTTCGGCTTAAACCGTATGGCCTTTCGCCACGTAGACCGGGAAGCTGTCCGTGCCGGAGAGCTTCTTGTCCGCAGTGATCTTCACGTTTTTATCGGTAACAATGTACTCGATCTCCGCGCCGGATTCCACAACCGTGCCCTGCATGAGCACGCAGTGCTTCACCTTGGCGCCCTTCTTGATCTTGACGCCGCGGAACAAGATGCTGTCCTCCACTTCGCCCTCGATGATGCAGCCGTCCGCGACCATGCAGTCGCGCACATGGCTGTCCATGGCATAGCGGGTGGGGGCGTCGTCACGGATCTTGGTGTAGACCGGGCGGCAGAACAGAGCTGCAACGTTGTCCGGATTCAGCAGCCGCATGCTCTCGTCAAAGTAGCTCTTGCGGTCGCCGATGCGGGCCAGATAACCGGTGTACGGAATGGCCTGTACGTTCAGCAGGCTGAGGTTGCGGGCCAGAATGTCGCGTTCAAAGCTGTTCAGGTTCCGGGCGCTGGCCTCTTTGATGAACTGAATCAGGGTCTTGCGCTCCATCACATAGATGTTCATGGAGATGTTCTGCACACCGGGGCGGTCGTCGTTGGTGAGCAGCTCGACCACGCGACCGTTCTCCACCTTCATGGTGTGATTCCGCTCCTTGATGCAGGCGGGAATGGGCGCACGCTGATACACCATGGTCACGTCCGCGCCGGACTCCACATGGCGGGTGATCAGGTCCTCGAAGTCGAAGTTGATGGCCAGGTTGGCATCGCTCATCACCACGTACTTCTCGCGCTGATTCTCCAAAAAGCCTTCGATGCTGGCCAGAGCCTCAATGCGGCCATTGTAAATCTTCACATTGGCCTCTGCGTAAGGCGGGATGATGTTCAGGCCGCCATGCTTGCGGGCCAGGTCCCACTCACGGCCGCTGCCCAGGTGATCCATCAGGGAATGGTAATTCTTCTTTACAATGACCGACACATTGTCGATGCCGCTGTTCACCATGCTGGACAGCACAAAGTCGATCATGCGGTAACGGCCTGCGAAGGGAACGGAAGCCATCGTGCGCTCCGTCACCATTTCGGGCAGCAGTTCATCGTAGCAATTAGGGAAAATAATGCCCAGGGCATTTGCGTTGGTATTTACCATTGCGCCTCACCATCCTTCACGTCTTTCACAACCATCGCCTTGGGGCCGACCTTCGCCTTATAGCCGATCTCAATGCCTTCGCCGACCACGGCGACGCCCCACTTATCCTTGTCTTCCATATCCTCCGGGCGGCAGCCCACCTCGGCGCCGGAATGGATGGTGACATTCTCGGCAACAATGGAATACTTCACCGTAGCGCCGGACTCCACCACAACGCCGGGCATCAGGATGGAATCCTCGATCACGGCGCCGGGGCCGACCGTAACACCGGCAAACAGCACACTCTGGCAGATCTCGCCGTCCACCTTGCAGCCCTCGGTGATCATGGAGTTGTCCACCTTGGCGTTGGAGCCGATCTGATGGCCGGGCATACCGGGGTTGCGGCTGTAGATCTTCCACTTGTCATCCCACACATCCAGAGGCACGTTGGGGTTCAGCAGATCCATGTTGGCTTCCCACAGACTGTCAATGGTGCCCACGTCTTTCCAGTAGCCCTCGAAGTGGTAGGCGCTCATCTTCTCGCCGGCGTTCAGCATGTTGGGAATGATGTTCTTGCCGAAATCGTTCTCCGAGTTGGGGTCCGCTTCGTCGGCGCACAGATATTCCCGCAGCTTGCTCCAGGTGAAGATGTAAATACCCATGGAAGCCAGGTTGGATTCGGGGTTCTTCGGCTTCTCCTGGAAGCGGGTGATGGTATCGTCCTCGTCCGCGGTCATAATGCCAAAGCGGCTGGCCTCTTCCCAGGGCACCGTCATCACGGCGATGGTGCAGGCCGCGCCCTTCTGCTTGTGGAACTCCAGCATCTGGCTGTAGTCCTGCTTATAAATATGGTCACCGGAAAGAATCACCACATACTTCGGCTCATAGCGGTCGATGAAGTTGATGTTCTGATAGATGGCGTTGGCCGTGCCCTTATACCAGTCCGAGCCGGTGGCCTTCTGATAGGGAGGCAGCACGTGCACGCCGCCGTACAGACGGTCCAGGTCCCAGGGCTGGCCGTTGCCGATGTATTCGTTCAGCACCAGAGGCTGGTACTGGGTCAAAATGCCCACCGTGTCGATTCCCGAGTTCACGCAGTTGGAAAGCGGGAAATCAATGATACGATACTTTCCGCCAAACGGCACCGCCGGTTTGGCAAGCCGCTGGGTCAGCGCATAAAGCCGCGACCCCTGGCCGCCGGCCAGCAGCATTGCAATACATTCTTTCATGATCGTTCTCCCCTTTTTCGGCGTCTTCCGGCGCCTGTGTGATGCTTCATCGGGCTGGCGCTGGGCCAGCGGTGTTGGTCAGGCTTTCTTTTTGGAAGGACTGGCCGCTTTCTTTTTCAAAGCTGCCGCGCTGCTCTTGGCCTTCTTTTCGGCCGCGGGCTTTTTCGCTGCAGACTTTTTCGTGGTTTTTGCGGCGGGCTTTTTCGCCGCCGGCTTGGGCTGAGGCACCTGGAAATACAGCGTACTCAGCGGGGGCAGGGTCAGGGTGATGTGCTGGTCAAACCCATGCATTTCACCCTTCTTCGAGCGGGCCGCCCGATTGTGGAAGCCGCTGCCGCCGAAGCGGGCCTCATCGCTGGAAAGGATCTCCTTGTAGCTGCCGGAAACCGGCACGCCCATTTCGTACCTTTCCCGCAGGACCGGGTTGAAGTTGCAGACCACCAGGATCATATTTCCCTTGGCATCCCGCCGCAGGAAGGCGATCACCGACTGCTGGTTGTCATCCGGCACGATCCACTGGAAGCCCTCCCAGCTGTAATCCACCTGCCAGAAGGCGGGCGTGTCCAGATAGAAGTGGTTCAGCGCCCGCACATAGGCCTGCATCTGCTGGTGCTTTTCGTAGCCCAGCAGCATCCAGTCCAGCGGCTTCGCCTCGTTCCACTCGGCAAACTGGGCGAACTCCTGCCCCATGAACAGCAGCTTCTTGCCGGGATGGGCCATCATGTAGCCATAGAAAGTGCGGAGATTGTCAAACTTTGCGTCATAATCGCCGGGCATTTTCCCGATCATGCTGCCCTTGCCGTGCACCACTTCGTCGTGGCTGATGGGCAGCACAAAGTTTTCACTGAATGCATAGAAGAAGCTGAAGGTCACCTTGTTGTGGTTGCCCGACCGGAACAGCGGGTCGGTGCTCATGTAGCTGAGCATATCGTTCATCCAGCCCATGTTCCACTTGAAGTTGAAGCCTAGGCCGCCGTCCGCCGCCGGCTTGGACACCATGGGCCAGGCCGTGGATTCCTCGGCGATCATCAGTTTGCCCGGGTAACGGCCCAGAATGGTGCTGTTCAGCTTTTTCAGAAATGCAATGACTTCCAGGTTTTCCTTTCCGCCGTTGTAGTTCTGTTCCCACTCGCCGTCCTTGCGGTTGTAATCCAGATACAGCATGGACGCGACCGCATCCACACGCAGGCCGTCCACATGATACTGTTCGATCCAGAACAGCGCGCTGGACACCAGGAAGCACTCCACCTCGGGCTTGCCGTAGTTGAACACCATGGTGCCCCACTCTTTGTGCTCACCCCGCCGGGGATTCGGGTCCTCATAGCAAGCTTCGCCGTCAAACATATACAGGCCGAAGCCGTCTTTCGGGAAGTGGGAAGGCACCCAGTCCATAATCACGCCCAGGCCGGCCTGATGGCACTGGTCCACAAAGGCCATAAAGTCCTTGGGGGTGCCGTAGCGGCTGGTGGGGGCAAAGTATCCGGTGGTCTGATAGCCCCAGCTTCCGTCAAAGGGGTGTTCGGTGATGGGCAGCAGCTCCACATGGGTGTAGCCCATCTCCTTCAGATAGGGAATCAGCTCGGCCGCCACCTCGGTGTATGTATAGGGGTTGCCGTTCTCCTTCATCTTCCAGCTTCCCATATGCATCTCGTAGATGTTCATGGCCGTATTGATGGGATCGGCTTTTTTGTGGGCCCGCATCCATGCTTCATCGTTCCACTCGTAGCCTTCCAGCTGATAGACCTTGCTGCCGTTGGAGGGCCGCGTTTCCGTATGGAATGCATAGGGGTCGGCCTTGTACACCTGCCGGTCATCGGAAGTAATCACGCAGTACTTGTATACATCGTATTCCTTCAGGCCGGCAACAAAGACCTCCCAAATGCCCTTTTCATCCACTTTTTCCATGGGGTGGCTGCCGGGCAGCCAGCTGTTGAAATCGCCCACCACGCTCACCGCGCGGGCATGCGGCGCCCACAGCCGGAACATCACACCCTCTTCGCCTCCGCGCTTGATCAGGTGTGCGCCGAAGAACTTCTGCGCCTCGAAGTTGTTTCCCTCAAAAAAGAGATAGACGGGATATCCCTCATCCGCCGTCTTTTTTCGTTCCATGTCGTTCTCCTTCCTCCCCATGAAGGTCGTCAGGCAGGCCGCGGCATTTGCAGCGCATCTGCGGCAGTGCATCCAGTGCTCTGCCGTTCCGAATGCCCGGTACCGGGTGGTTTCCCGGCACTGTGCGGTGCTGCCCTGATTCTGTACTTTCTATTTTATACATTCGGACTGTACTTTTCAAGGCTTTTCTGTCACAATCTGCTAAAAAAGGATTTTTCCCTCATTTTGTTTTATGCAGTTTTTACAACGTTTTGACTTTTTCACAGCAACAACAAGGATTTTCTTTCAAATTCACTCCTAGCAACGCACTTTTAGTGCAAATTTGTATGCCGCCGCGCCGTCTGTGCACAGAAAAAGCCCCTCTGAACCGGCCGCTTTTCGCGGTCACCCAGAGGGGCTTTCCCGTTTTTTGTTTTGTGGAATGTGCCGCACGGGTCAGATCACGTACACATTCACCTGCATGGCACCCACGGCCGCAGCCTCATAATAGGTTTCCATAAACAGGTCCACCAGCACGCTGCCGTTCAGCATGGCGCCGCCGGTGTCGGTGGCAATGGCATACCCGTACACCAGCCGCCCGTCGGTGGAGGTGATGTACAGCTTGCTGCCGTAGGGGATCTGGTTCGGGTTCACGGCCACGGTGCCGTAATACAGGCCCAGGCCCGAGGCGCCCCGCCCGCGGGACGCCGTGTAGCCGGTGGCCCGGCCGGTGTAAACCGCCCGATAGGTGGACGGCACGCCGTTCACCAGCTCCGGCCCTTCCAGGCTGGAAACCGGTGCGCCCTTCTGATACGCCCGAATGATGGTGTTGCGGGGGGCAACGGTCTGCACCACGCTCACCACCTGGCTGGACTCCACCTCGCCATCCACCACGCGCTGGCGGTGGGTGATCTCGTTGGTGCCCTCGCGGCCTTCCTGCATCACTTCGGTGCGGTTGCGGCTGCGGAAGAAGGAACTGGTGTACACATACTCGGTCTCGTAGGGGATGCTCTCATACACCACGGTGTCCTGATATTCCACCCGGTGCACGGTGATCACATCGTCCTTGGCGACCTGTGTGTTCAAGCTGGGTTCGGTGTAGTCATGCTCGCCCAGCACAATGCCGCATTGCCCAAGCACCTCTTCCACTGTGCCGCTGCAAAGGGTCAGCTGCTGCTGCCCTCCGTCCACCTGCACATACACCGGGAAGGCCCGCTGCACATGCAGCACCTGCCGGCCAGACTGGTAAGAAGTGTAGTAAACGCGGTCGTGCTCGCCCACAGACACTCCGGCCAGCTTCAACAGCTGGGTGGGGTCGGTCTGCCAGGTGATCACGGAATGGCTGGAGCCTTCGGAGTCGGTAACGGACACTGTGTTCAGCACACCGGAAAGGAAATACACGGTGATGAACAACAGGCTCGCGGCCAAGGCGCCGGCAAAAAACCGGTGCGGTATGGCCACCGCGCAGCGCCGCACCCGCTCTTGTAGTTGCGTCATAGCTGCTCCTATTCTCTTCATACAATGGGGCATAGGGCCGCCGGCTGCATGCCTGTTTGGGCATTCTTCGCCGGGACCGCCTGGCGGCGCTTTGTATGAACGCGCCGCGCCCGCTCGGTCTCTGCCCTGCGGCAGATCGCTTTGCATTTTAGCAAATCCTTCGTGGATGCGTCAAATGATTGAAATCGTGCTGAAATTGAAAATCCGTTTATTTTTGAACGTTTCAAAAAATTATACGCAGTATTTCTCCGGTTTATTCACGAAATTATAGTTTTAATTCTGATTTCTTTTTTTAAATCCTTATTTTTGTATTTAAATTTCTATGAATTTTTTCATGTTTGCTTCTTTTTCTTGATTTTCTCGCATCTTTTCGGCGTTAAAGCGAAATTTCCGTTTTTGCAAAACGCACTGCAAAAGTCCGCATTACAGGTCTTTTGAACAAGTCCCAATTCCTGCACAATTGTTGTCTCTCCGGGTGTTCTCCCGGTGTCTCCATCCGCCGGGGTTTTCGCCGCCTTCCCAAGCAAAAAACCTGCCTGCACCCCACTGCGGGGTACAGGCAGGTTTTCTATATAAGTTTCGCCAGTTTTTATTTCGGGGGCCGCTTTTGCGAATTCTGATTTCAATGCACACTCAGCCCCGCCGGGCAGATTTCATGGCAGACTGCATCGGCGAAACCGCCGGGAAGGCCCCTGCAAACGTGCAGGGTCAGTCCACGTGCTCGTGGTCGGTTTTAACTACCATCACGCCGTTGATGACCTTCACGCTGCCCGTGGCTGGCCAGTTCGGCATCTCCTGGAATTCCTGCGTTTCGCGAATGGCCCGATACTCTTCCTGGTCACACTGCTCAAACTTCAGGCCGAACAGATACATGAAGTCGTTCCGGTAATGCAGCCAGTCGAACAGCTTCATACCGCCCATGCCGCTCAGCCCGGTCAGGTCGCCCAGGGTGCGGTCCTCGGCTACGGGCCACTCGTTGTCGCTGAGCCACAGCTTCATATCCGGGGTGTAGCCCTCGCACTGCTCGATCCGGTCCGCCAGGCGCACCAGGTCGGCATAAGTCTCCTCGTATTGATACTGCATATTGCTATAGCCCCGGTTGGTCATCACCGCCCAGAGGAACGCCAGCACCACACAGGCAACCGGCACCACCACCGAGGCCGCCTGCCGCAGGCCCATCCACAGAGATTCTTCCTCCATCACTTCCTGGGCCAGGCACAGGCCCAGCACAAACACCAGCACCGCCGCATAGTGCATCACCAGATGGAAGGACACCTCCGGAGAGATGATCTGCACATAGTTCACACCGACCGGCACCAGGCAGAACAGCGCCAGCTGCGCCGGAATGGCCCACCAGCGCTTCCACTGCCGCCGGGCAATGGCCAGCACGCACCACAGCAGCGCCGCGCAGCCATACAGCAGCCACGCCAGCTTTCCGGCCGTAGGCACGCCGCCCAGCGCGGGCAGGTCCGCCGTCAGGAATTTATACCCATGGTAGGCCGCGTTGAGCACCATCTGCACCAGGGTCATCAGACCCTGCAGCGAAAGGCTCAGCCCGCTGCCCAGGTTGTCAATGCCCTGGTAGCCGCCCAGTTCCACGCCGGTCAGGCGCATCACCAGCTGCAGCATGAGGTAGTACACCGCAAAGCCGCCCGCCGCCGTCAACGCCATGCGCACCGCATACAGGAACATCTCCTTCAGCGGCGGCAGCTGACGCAGCATTTTCAGCACGAGCATAAAGCAGAACAGCAGCAGCATCACCGCGCCGTAGGCCTGATAGATGCCCATGGAAAAGCCCATGCACAACGCCGCCGGAATGCATCCCAGCATCTTTTTCGGCCAGCGCTCCATGCACCACACCGCCAGCGCCGAGAGGAACAGCGCCAGCATATAGCCGTCCATCGTATAAATGTAGGTGCAGGTCGAGCCAACCGCCGGGAAGCATACCATCATCAGGGCTGCCGCGCCCGCCAGCATGGGGCGGTGCAGGTCCAGCACGTCCACCGTAAGCACCGCCGTGCCCGCCAGCAGCACCACGCTGAGCACCCCGGTCAGCCACGGCAGAATGGCGAAGGAGGAAGGCTCACAGGCGTATTGCAAAAACCACCGGCCGGAGGAGATCCAGTTCTGGGTGGCGTAAAAATTGTGCTGCCAGTCATGGTTGGGCAGCATGTTGGTAAACACATACATGTGGCAGGCAAAGCCGCCCAGAAGCGCCGCCCAGAAGGCCGCCCAGCGGTGCGGTGCCCGCAGCCAGCCCCACAAAACCCGGCCGGCCTCTTCCAAAAGAAACTTTGGCTGCCCCTTGGCAGCAAGTTTGTTCTGTTCCATGCTCATTTTTTTGCACCATCCTCCGGCTTTTTGAAAACGAAAAAGCGCTGGCCGCAGTAATTAAAGGCCACAAACAGGCACATTCCCGCCAGCATGGCGGCATTGTCCTGCACGGTGGTGCCCATGCCGGCCAGTGCCCAGCGCACCAGCGGCTTTGCCAGGCCGTAGGCGCACAGATAGCAGATGGTGATGTTGATGACAAAGCGACCGATGGTTTTGCCGCTGCTGCCCTTGCTCTGGAAAGTAAAGTATTTGTTCAGGAAATAGCTCAGGATGCTGCCGAACACATAGTTGGACGCAGACGACAGCCAGTAGCTCAGATGGAACACATTGTAGAACACAAACATGATGGCGGTGCCGAACAGCGTGTTCACCACTCCCACCAGAACAAATTTTAGAAAGGTTTTGTCAAAGAACTTTTTCAGCCACTCCACTGGGTTCCTCCTGTTTTCCGGCGCCGCACTCCTTCGCCACAATGTAGCGGGGGCGGCCCTTGATCTCTTCGTAAATGCGGGCGATGTAATAGCCGATGATGCCCAGGCTGATCATGATCACGCTGCTGGAGAACAGCAGGATCAGGATCACGGTGGTAAAGCCGCCCAGCGCACGGCCAGTGAATTTCTGAACCAGCGCAATGCCCCCCAGAATGCAGGACACCACGAACACCACCACGCCCAGCAGCGTGATGAGCTGCATGGGCAGGGTTGAAAACGAGGTGATGTTGCTCACCGCATACTTCACCAGCGCTTTTGTGGACCACTTGGAAACGCCAGCCTCCCGCTCCTGCACGTCAAAGGGCACCACCGCCGTGCGGAACCCGATCCAGGAGGAAAGGGCGCGGAAAAAGGCATTGCTTTCCCGCATGTTCAGCAGCACGTTCACCGCCTTGCGGTCCAGCAGCTTGAAGTCCGACGCCTTGGACATATCAAACCCCACCGCGGCGCTGATGATGGAATAGAAGCTGCGGGCCGCCCAGGCGTGGGCCGCGCTCTCTTTGCCGCGGCTGCTCTTCTGGCCCTCCACCACTTCGTAGCCCTGCTGCCACAGGCGGTACATCTCCACGATTTTTTCCGGCGGATGCTGCAAATCGCAGTCCAGCACCACCACGCAGTCGCCTTTGGCCGCCGTAAGGCCCGCCATAATGGCCGCTTCCTTGCCGAAGTTGCGGGAAAAGCACACGCCCCGCACCGCAGGGTCCTCCCTGCTCGCCGCCTCGATCTGCTCCCAGGTGCCGTCTTTGGAGCCATCGTTCACAAACACGATCTCATAGTCGATCTCTGCATCGCGCAGCACCTGCCCAATGACCCGGGCTGCACGGGGAACCATGATTTCTTCATTATAAGCCGGAACCACTGCCGACAGCATAGCTTTCACCATCTTTTCCAATGCGCATGGGCTGCACCAAACCGCCGAACTTCCCGGCCGGTTCTGCAAAACTTCAAAATCTGAACGTTTGGAGTTTAAAACTCCTTCACGCCCCTGCTTTTTCAGAATCCGTGCCAGGTTCTTCCCGGCTCTGGTGCCGCCTGTGCGACAAAATCTGTTTTATTATAGCACATTCCTGCCAAACTTTCATCCGCCCAGTTTTCAAAAACCGCCTCGCTTTTTTGCACAAACCTGCGCGAATATCCCACGTCTTTTTGTGCCGTTTCTCATTTTATATGTAGAATTATAGAATTGCAATAAGGAGTGACGATCATGTTCTCCACCCTGTCCATGCCGGTTTTGTATCTGTTTGCGTCCATCCGGCAGCCGTTTCTGGACACATTCTTCGCCTACATCACCGAGCTGGGCGAAGCCACCGTGTTCATCGCAGTCGCTTTGCTGATGCTCTGGTGCGTTGACAAGTACGCCGGGTACTTTCTTATGAGCACCGGCCTGCTGGGAATCACCCTGAACCAGTGGCTGAAGGTGCTGTTCCGGGTGCCGCGCCCCTGGCTGCTGGACCCGGAGTTCAAAATTGTGGAGAAGGCCCGCGCCGGTGCGGAGGGGTACTCCTTCCCCAGCGGCCACGCCCAGCTTTCGGTGGGCGCTTACGGCGGCCTTTTGTACTGGAAGCGCTGGCGGCCCGCCGTACGCGGCCTGCTGATCGCGCTGGCAGTGCTGATTCCTGTTTCCCGGATACATCTGGGCGTGCACACCCCGGCCGACGTGCTTCTGTCGGTTCTGCTGGCTCTGGCTGCCATTTTTGTGATTGGCCCCATCGTGCGCAAGGCGCAGCAGCAGCCGGTGTTTCTCACCCGCCTGCTGACATGGATTCTGGTGTTCTGCGCCGTGTTTGTGGTGTTTACGGCGGTGTTCCCCTTCTCCCCGGGAACCGACAGCACCGCACTGAACAGCGCCATCAAGTACGCCTACCGGATGCTGGGCGGCAGCCTGGCGCTGCTGTTCGGCTGGATGTGGGACAGTGAGCACCTGCACTACGAGACGAAGGCCGTCTGGTGGGCGCAGATCCTGAAATTCGTGCTGGGTCTGGCGCTCACGCTGGCCATCCTGAAGCTGCCGGTCAAGAACCTGGTACTGGGCGGGCTGCCCATCGGGCACTTCTTTGAATACTTCCTGGCCATGGGCTTCGCCAGCATTGTCTGGCCCATGACCTTCGGCTTTTTCTCCCGGCTGGGCGGCCGGAAATAACCCGCCGGGCTTTTACGCAAAAACAGCAGCGGACCACAAAACGGTCCGCTGCTGTTTTTTACTGTGTCCGGCATTCGCCCCGTGTTTTCACACGGCCGCAAACGGCGCCCTTCCACTTAGTTCAGATCCTGAATATTCATCTTATCCAGCTGCTTTTTGCGGCGCTGCCTGGTACGGCAGGCAAAATAAATGGCCAGCAGCACCGCCGTCGGGATGTTGCTCAGCAGCCACATCAGCAGCACCTGCAGCACAAATCCGGCTGTGGGGCCGCCTGCCGGACCCACCATGCCAATCGGGGTCAAAACGCTTCTCAGAAACGTAATGAGCGGCAGAACCAGCCCAGGCCAGCGGCTCTCCATGCGGGCCAGCGCCGCCTGCAAGGCGAGCATTCCCACGCAAAATGCGATTACAAACGCAAAAATGATCGTGGTCGTTTTCATTGTATCATGTACCTCCCTTTGCTTTTTTATATTCCGAAATTAAAAGCTTCGCGGTTTCAAAATCCAGCTTGTCGTTGAGGGCAAGCTGCTTGATCAGCGCGATGTACGGTTCTTTTTCCGTGTCCTCGCTGAGCTTGATTTTTTGAATCAGCCGGTCCAGCCGCAGCCGAACGGTGGGATAGGTCACCCCGTACTGCCGCGCCATCTCTTTCAGCGAACCGGAGGCCAGCAGGAATTTTTTGACGAATGTAACGTCCTCGTCCTCCAGGTCTGCCATCCATTCCGGAATTACTTGAAGGGCCATGCGCCTCACTCCTTTCATATTGTTTATTATATCTTTAATTTTATTAAAGTCAATATGAAATTTACGTTTTTCAAAAATTAAAAGTTCAAACAACAAAGGGAAGCGCCCCGAAACCGGGCGCTTCCCTTTCTGTTTTTCTGCATTCTTGTCGGCAGTGCTAATAGTGGGTCTGGCTTCCCTGCCGGGAAACCGAGAGCACGATGCCCATCTCGCCCAGCAGCATCATCAGGCTGGTGCCGCCGGAGGAGAAAAACGGCAGGCTGATGCCGGTGTTCGGGATGGTGTTGGTGACCACCGCAATGTTCAGCACCGCCTGCAGGCACACCTGCACCACAAACCCCACCGCCAGCAGCGCCCCGAATTTATCCGGCGCCCGCACTGCGATGACCAGCCCGCGCCACAGCAGCAGAAAGAACAGCACCAGCACCAGCGCCGCCCCCACAAAGCCCAGCTCTTCGCACAGGATGGAAAAGATGAAATCGTTCTGCGGCTCCGGCACGTACAAATGCTTCTGCCTGCTGTTGCCCAGGCCCAGGCCCGTGGCCCCGCCGGACCCAATGGCATACAGGCTTTGAATGGTCTGGTGGCCGTCTCCCAGCGGGTCGGCAAAGGGGTCCAGCCAGCTGGAAAGCCGGTCTGCCGCATAGGGCACCAGATCCGGCAGCAGCACCAGCGCCAGTGACAATGCCGTAAGCGCACCGGCCCCCGCCAGCCCAAACCAGCGAAGCCCGGTGCCGCCCACAAACATCAGCACCGCCCCAATGACCAGAATCAGCAGCGTGCCGGAAAGATGCGGTTCCAGCAGCATCAGCACCGCCACCACACCCAAAATGGCCACAAACGGCAGCACCCCTACCCGGAACTGGTCCATGCGGCTTTGGTTCAGTGCAATGATGTGGCTGAACACCAGAACCACCGAAAACTTGGCGATTTCGCTGGGCTGCAGGGTTCCCAGCCCCGGAAGTACGATCCACCGCTTGCAGCCGTTGTATTCCGGCATAAACAGCACCACCGTCAGCAGCACCAGTGAAAGCCCCAGCAATGGCCAGGCCAGCCGGTGATAAATGTGGTAATCCACCCGGCTGGCCGCCCACAGTGCCGCCAGTCCCACGGCGGCAAACAGCAGCTGCGGGCGCAGATACGCGTAGGCATCGCCCCGCCGGTACAGCCCCACCGCCCAGCTGGCGCTGCCCAGCATAACCAAGCCGAAGGCCACCAGCGTAAGAATCAGCAGCAGAAACGGCAGGTCCATCGGGGGCTGGCTGGCCAGTTTTTGAGAAAGGGAGGCCCGCACCGCCCTCAGGCTTTTTTGCGCCATACAATGCCCCCTCCCCACAGCCGCAATGCCCGGCTGCTCTTTCAGCTTTGGCCGCCTGCCGCCAGGTTAAACCGCATTGGCGCAATTCCGCGCCGGATTCACCGCACGCCACACTTCTGGCTGCCGCTTCAGTCCTCCGGCAGCGACCAGTCGTAAAAAGCCGCCTCCACCGGGCTGCCCGCCGGGAGGGTCGTTCCTGCCAGGGCACTCTGGCGCACGGCCACCGTGCCCGCCTGCAGCGGTGCCCCCGCCCGCTTCAGGTTCAGCCCGGCAGCGGCCAGTGTGGCTTCGGCCTGATCGGCCGTCTGACCCAACACCGAGGGCACCGTCACCTGCGCGGCGCTCGCCCCCTCTTCCGTATACAGCACCACGGTGCTGCCCCGCGCCAGTATCTGGCCGCTCCGCGGGGTCTGTTCCCGCACCCGTTCCCCGTCTCCCAGAATTTTCGCGCCGAAGCCATGCTCCTCCAGCCGGGCTTTTGCCGCAGCCGGGGGCTGCCCCGTCACATCCGGAAGCACCGCCTCCAGCGTTTCCTTTTCCTTCTCGGTGTACTGCCGGGGCACCCCAAGATAGTCCAGCGTGTCCGCCAGCACCGAGGCCACCACCGGCGCGCTGAGGGTACCGCCCGCGGTGCTGAAGGTGTGGGGTTCGTCCAAACAGACCAGCACCACCACGCGGGGATTGTCGATGGGCGCCACCCCCACAAAGCTGGCAATGCGGGCGTGTTCGTCCTCCGAATCCAGCTTCTGGCTGGTGCCGGATTTGCCGCCCACCCGGAAGCCCGCCACATAGGCGTTTTTGCCGCCGCCCTGCAGCACCACCTGTTCCATCATTGCGCGCATTTCGGCGCTGGTTTTCTCGGAGATCACCTGCCGCACCACGGTGGGCGTGGTTTCATGCACAAGGGTTCCGTCTGCGTCCGTAATCCGCTCCACCAGATAGGGCTGCATCCGCTTGCCGCCGTTCACCACGGCCGACACAGCCACCGCCATCTGAATGGGCGTGATCTTGCTGGACTGGCCGAAGGAACAGCTGGCCAGTTCCACCGGGCCCATCCGGTCGGCGGTGTAATATTCGCTCTTTTTCGGTTCCGCCGGCAGGTCAATGCCGGTGGCCCCACGCAGGCCAAAAGCCTCGAAACAATCGCAGAAAGCCTGCTTGCCCAGCCGTGCCCCCACCTGAATAAACGCCTGATTGCAGGAGTTCATCAGGGCGTGCGTCAGGTCCTGGCTGCCGTGATGGCGATGGTTGGCGCAGTGGAATCTGGTTCCCGCCACGTTGATCGACTCGCCGCAGTAAAAGCCGCTGCTCACCTGCACCGCGCCTGCGTCCAGTGCAGCCGATGCGGTAATCAACTTGAACACGCTGCCCGGCTCGTACAGGTCGCTCACCGCCTTGTTTCTCCATTGGGTCTGCTGGGCCAGCTGCAATGCCTTGCTGCGGGCTTCGCCCTCCATCTGCTCCACCTCGTTCCGGGTGGTTTCGTCCGTCAGGGCACGGGGATGGTTCGGGTCGTAATCCGGTTTTGTACTCATGGCCAGAATTGCCCCGGTGTTCACATCCATCACAATGCCCACCCCTCGGGCCGCCACGTTGTATTCCTGCACGGCGTAGCTCAGGTAATTCTCCAGATAGTGCTGGATGTTGGCATCCATGGTCAGGGTCAGGGTGTTCCCCGGCACCGGCGGCACGTAGGTGTCATACTGAACCGGCGTCGTGTACCCCCAGGCATTTTTCAGGGTGAGCACCTGCCCGCTGCGGCCGGTCAGCGCCTCATTGTATTTCAGTTCCAGCCCCGCCATGCCCTCATTGTCCACATTGGTAAAGCCGAGAATGCTCCCGGCGAAATTCCCCATGGGATACACCCGGCGGGTGTCCTCGTTTAGATAGATCCCCTTCCAGCCGTTGACTTCGCAGGCGTCCCGCACCTGATCCGCCAGCGCTTTGTCCACCCGGCGGCGCAAAAGCGCATCATTGGAGGTCCTCTGGCTCAGCTTTTCCCGCACCGCCGCCTCGTCCAGCTCCAGAATTTCCGCCAGCGTTCGGCTGGCCGCCTCCACGTCCTCCGCTTCCAGCTCCCGCGGGGCGGCGCGCACCGTCCAGCAGGTGGCCGAGGTCGCCAGCGTCTGGCCGTTTTGATCCAGAATCTCTCCCCGCGGGGCAGGAATGCGGGTGCGCCGCAGCTGCTGATTTTCCGCCCGCTGGGCATATAAATCATGCTGCACCACCTGCAGCCAGTACAGCCGCCCCGCCAGCACCCCAAAGCACAGCAGCGCCATGGCGGCCCCCAGCAGCCGGGTACGCAGGCGCATCCCCTGATTTTGGGCCGCCTGCTCTTCCCGCCATGCCGATGCGTTCCGCTGTTTCATTGCGCGCCCCCTCAAAAGGGCCCAGCGGCCCCGTCTGCTTTATGGGTATGTCGGGGGCAGCTGTTTCATGCACGCGGGCTGAAAAGCCGACTTTTGCCGCAGCCCTAGCTTCCCCGCGAGGGGAAGCTGTCGGTGCAAGCCAACGGATGAGATGGCATCTCCTCGCCGCCATGACGCCACGGCAGTGACGAACAAGGCGGCCGTTTGTCTTTTTTCTTCGCAATTAGGTTGTGGCAATGACGGGCGCCCCACCTCATCCGGCCCTCCGGGCCACCTTCCCCTCAAGGGGAAGGCTTTTGCTGCACCGCAAACCAAAAACGCCCCTGCATTCCATGCAAAACCGCATGAAATGCAGGAGCGTTTCCAATTTGTACGCATTGCACGAAGCAAGCAAACTCTCCGTCCCGGTTTATGCGCCAGCATCCCCCGGTGCGTCCGCGGCCGGGCGGCTCAGCAGGGCGAACTGCCCATCCGGCACACCGCACAGGCAGCCGATCACCAGCAGCAGGGCCAGATTGTAGCTTGGGCTGGCCGCCGCCCCTTCGCAGGCCGCATACAGGGTCATTCCCAACAGCACCGCCGTTTCCGGCTTTGCGCGCAGGCGCACACAGCGCAGCATCAGCAGGGTGAGCAGCCCCACCACCACCAACGCCAGCACCACGCCGTAGCCGTACAGCACCCGCAAAAACAGATTGTCCAGCGCATAAATTTCCGGGTCATTCAGGGGTTTTCCAAGCAGGGTAATGCCATAGCTCTGCCCCGCCAGATGGAACAGCCGCAGTCGGTCCGAGCTGAGGGCGTTCAGCTTGTCCCACAAGGGAGTTCCCTGCCGGTATAGGGTTCCCGCCGCAAGGCTGGCCAGCGCCGTCAGCAGCGGGGCCAGGCAGCACAGAAGCCGAGCCGCCGGGTACTCCAGCACCCGGTTCCAGAATTTCAGCAGGGCCTCGGCGGCCAGCATGGCCAGCATGGCCAGCGCCGCCATGCGGGAGTTGGGCACCTTGTACACGAACACCGCCGCGGCCAGAAGCACCGCCCAATCGGCCCAGCCAAGGCGCTCAAACCGAAGCAGCAGCCAGGCGGCAAACAGCCCCAGCACGGTGGCCGCCAGCGTGTTCGGGTGGTAAAAACCGAACGCCGGGCGCAGAACACCCTCCCGATCCACACCGGCAATGGTCATCGGCAGAACCCCAGCCACGGCCAACCCGGCCGTAACGGCCAGCCCCGCCGCGGTAATGGCCAGATAGGGCCGCACCACTCGGTGCAGTGGGGCATCCTTGGCCGCCAGCAGCACCAAAACCGCCAGCGGCTCCTCGCTGAAGGCAAAGTGCCCCCATTGGCTGGCCAGCCATACCCCGACGATCAGCACCACCGCCGCCAACTGCGGCCGGGTGTAGCGGGTAAACAGCAGGATCTTGCCCACCAGCAGCGCCACGGCGCACAGGTACAGAAGCTGCACCGGGGCCTGAAACGCGTTTTGCTGCGGCAGCAATGTGTGGCTGTACAGGGCGCAGACAAAATAGAGCATTGCACCGCCTAAAAAGCAGTTCACCGCCCAGCGGTCTGCGGCCGGGCCGTTCAGCAGGCGCAGGCCCGTTCCGTTCGTTTCATCCTTCATTGTTGTTCCTCGTCCGTCTCTTCTTCGGGCATCGGATACGTTTGGTCCGATTCGATCTGGTCGTACAGCGCCGCCGCCACAGCCCGTTCCGCCCGGCACGCAAAGAACGACACGAGCATCGCAAGTACTACCCACAGCAGCCCCCAGGGCAGTTGGCTGCAGACAATCCCCACCAGCAGCCCGACGATCAAGCTGCCGATCCAAATTCGTTTCAACAGTGCCTCCTGCTTTTCCGTACAATCCTTCTGGGGGTCGCTTTCCGGGCTCGGCTCCGCATTCTGCCCTGCCTGTGCTTCGCGCGCCGCGCAGGCATCCTGTGCCCGGGCCACCCAATACAGTTGGTCGCCCGGCAGAAGTGTCTGCGGGTCCGGCATCTGGTTTTCCTTCAGCAGGCTGTACACCAGGCTCTCACTGTTGCCCAACCGGCTGCGGGCCAGGGCCTCCGCGCTGTCCTTTGCCAGGCCTTCCGGGGTGGGCTCCTCTTCCAGGTGCCGCAGCTCCTCCGGCCGGATGGCATCGTGCGCAAATTCCGTGCCCGCAAACAGGTTCTCCTCCGGTTCCGGCGCGGGGCCTTGCTCTTCCAAGGGCGCAAGCAAACCGACTTTCTGTGCGACCGGTTCCGGTTCAGCCGATTCGGCCTCCGCGGGGCGGCTGCGCCACTGGCGGGCCTGCGCCATGGCGGCGCGGTACGCTTCGTGCAGGGCTGCGAACCCCTCGGGGTCCTCTTCCGGGTGGCAGGCCCGGGTCTTTTCGGCATACGCCGCCCGAATGGCCGCCAGATCCGTCTGGGGCGGAATGCCAAGAATGTTCCAGCAGTTCATGGTCAGTCCTCCTCGCCGTCCCAGCCTTCCGGCAGGTCATCCTCCGGTTCATCCGCGAAAAAGCCGCTCAGCTCTTCCTCTCCGGCCCGCTCCAGATCGTCCAGCAGGCTGCCGATCTTCCGCCGAAGCCGGGCCATTTCCATCTCCGGAGTCTGCTGTGCAATGGCCTTGTCCAACGCCAGCAGCACCCGGGCCGCCGCGTTGTGCCGGGGGCCGGTGGTTTCGGCAAACAGGCGCTGGGCGCGGGCCAGCAGCAGCCGGTTGACCGCCCGCTCTCTGGGCGGAATCTTCAAATCGGCAAGCTCCTGCATCCGCTGGCGCGCCTGCTCCTCGGTCATTCCGCTCCCCTGCCCCAAAAGCAGTGCGCTGGCCGTTTCTTTCGTGGAGACGCTGCGCACCTCCACCTCCAGAATTCCATTGATGTCGTAAGTAAACCGCACATCCACGCTTTCCTGCCCGGCTTTGGCCGCCGGCACCGGAACCGACAGCTTGCCGAGCTTCAGGTTCTCATCGCAGTGCATTCCTTCACCCTGGTAGACCTCGATCTCCACCAGCTCCTGCCCTTCGCTCACCGTGCAGAAACGCTGCACCCGGCTGACGGGCAGGGCGCTGTTGCGCTTGATGATGGGGGCCATCAGGTCCCGCGCCGGGTCGGCCCGGTTGATGATGTTGGTGCCCAGGGTAAAGGGGCAGATGTCCGTCAGGATCATATCCCGCAGGTTTGCCTCCCGGGCCTTCATGGCCGCGTACATTCCTGCACCCAGGGCCACCACCGTGTCCGGCTGAGCGTTCTGCTTGGGGCGCTGGCCCAGAAGATGGGTCAGATACTGGCGCACCAGCGGCATTTTGCAGCTTCCGCCCACCGGGATCACCCCGGCAAGCTCGCCCCGGCCAAGGCCGCTGTCCCGCAAGGCGCGGGCCACGGGGGTGCGCATCCGCTCCAGCAGCTTCTGGCTGTGCTCCACCAGCTTTTTGCCGGTGAGGGTCAGCGCCCCTTTCACCCCCGGGCTGTCCACGATCATAACAGCCATCGGGTTTTCGGTGAGGGCCTGCTTGCACTTCTCTGCCTGCTCCAGCAGAATGGCCTTGGCCGCCCGGTCCAGCGCGCGGTAATCCAGGCCGTTTTCCACGCAGAAAAGATGGGCGATCACCTCGTCAAAGTCATTTCCGCCCAGGGCATTGTCGCCGCTCACTGCCAGAATGTTCACCACGTTGTCAAAGCATTCCACCACGGAAACATCCAGCGTGCCGCCGCCAAAGTCAAACACCAGAAAGCTGGCTTCGCCCTCATCCGGCTTATAACAGGAAAGTGCCGCCGCGCTGGGCTCGTTCACCAGCCGCTCCACCCGAAGGCCGGCCAGCTGCCCTGCCCGCTTGGTGGCTGCACGCTGCCGGTCGTTAAAATACGCCGGCACGCTGATCACGGCCTCTTCCACCGGTTCACCCAGAAACGCCTCGGCGTCCTGCTTCAGCTGGCGCAGCACCAGGGCGCTCAGCTCCTCCGGGGTAAAGGTGCGGCCTGCCAGCGAATAGGTCCGGTCCGTTCCCATCGCCCGCTTGAAGGCAGCCGCACTGCGTTCCGGGTGGCTCACCAGCCGTTGGCGCGCCGCCTCGCCCACCAGAACCGTACCATCCTCATCGATGCTCACGGCGCTTGGGGTCAACACGTCCCCCAGTGCATTGGGAATCAATCGGCTTCGGTCCTGCTGCCACACGGCGGCCAGGCTGTTGGTCGTTCCCAGGTCAATGCCAATCACGGCCATTATTCGTGCACCTCCTTTTCTGCGCCGGAAAAAGTCAGGGCGCTTATGCGCCGTGCCCGGCCCGAAGGCCGCCGCACCCGCTGAAAGCGCCCGGCTGTTTCTCTTTTCTTACTTGCTCTTCTCTGCACCGTTTTTTGTGAAAAGCGATGCTTCGTCCACTCACTGCCGCGTCTCGGCGTTTTCGGTGGACTGCCCGCCCCCGAACAGCGCGCCGGGAAGCCCCCGCGCGTTATTCCAGGCCGATCTTCTTGGCGTAGTTCTCAATGATCTCCCGTTCCAGGAAGGGGGTCTTAACGCCCATCCGGTCCCGGTAGGTCTCATGGCCCTTGCCGATGACGCAGATCAGATCACCCTCCTGGGCATGGTCAATGGCGTAGTGAATGGCTTCCTCCCGATCCGGGATCTCCACATAGGGCACATCCGGGTTGCCCTTGGCAATGCCCTTGTGAATGTCGGCAATGATGTCCTCCACCTTTTCAAACCGGTTGTTGTCCTCGGTGAGGATGAGGAAATCGGCCAGTTTGCTGGCCACCTCGCCCATGCCGTACCGCCGCAGCTTCGAGCGGTCGCCGCCGCAGCCGAACAGGCACACGATGCGCTTGGGGTGATAGGCCCGCAGGCTGGTGAGCAGGCTCTCGGTGCCGGACTCGTTGTGGGCAAAATCAATGAGGATGGTGAAATGCTTGCTGATGGGCACCATCTCCACCCGGCCCTTCACCGAGATGTTCATCAGCCCATCGTGAATGGCCTGATGGGGCAGGCCCAGCACCCGGCCCACGGCAATGGCGGCCAGGCTGTTGTAAACGCTGAATTCGCCGGGCATGTTCACCTTTACGTCCATCTGCTCTTGGCCTTTTACATGGAAGCAGATGCCCAGAAAGTTCTCGGCCCGCGCCAGCTGCAGGTCGTCCGCCTGGAAATCGGCGGGCTTGTGCATGCCGTAGGTGACCAGACGGCAGGTGTGGCCCTCCAGCAGGGCCTCGGTGTTGGGGTCATCCACATTCACCACACCCACGTCGCACCGCTTGAACAGTTCGCCCTTCCAGGCGCGGTACTCCTCAAAGGTCTTGTGCTCGCCGGGGCCGCCCACGTGGTCCAGATACAGGTTGGTAAACACGCCGATCTGGTAATGAATGCCCGCCACGCGCTGGTTCATCAGCCCCTGGCTGGAAACCTCCATCACCAGCGTGTCACAGCCTGCATCCACCATATCCCGAAAATACTTCTGCAGTTCGTAGCTCTGCGGAGTGGTGTTGGGCAGCTCGGCAAAAAAGCCCGGGTATTCCACGCCGGTGGTTCCCACCATGCCCACTTTGCGGCCCGCCGCCAGCAGCACCGAGCGGATCATGTGCGCCGTGGTGGTTTTGCCCTTGGTGCCAGTCACACCGATCATGGTCATCTTCTCGGCGGGGTGGCCGAAAAAGTTCGCGCTCATCAGGGCCAAGCCCAGCTTGGTGTCCTCCACCTTCAGCACCGCCACCCCTTCGGGCAGGGTCTCCAGATCGTGCTGGATCAGCAGGGCCTTTGCCCCCTGCGCCACCGCCTGGGCGGCCATATCGTGGCTGTCGCGGCTGTAGCCGCAGATGCACACAAACACCTCACCGCCGGTGATGGCGCGCGTGTCGTAGCGCACGTTGGTGATCTCTTCCTCCAGGCTGCCCTGCACCAGGGTGTAGTTCAGGCCTTCAGCCAGCTGTGCCAGTTTCATAGGGAGAACGCTCCTCTCTTGCTAGTTCCATGCCCGCAAGGCGCCTGCGGCAGACCGCCCGCACGCCTCGCCCGGCTTTGTCATCTTATGCGGCTTACCGCTTCACAAAATACTCGTTGTACCACACCAGGAAAATAAACACGCACCAGATCTGCCGCCAGTTGTCCCGCTTGCCGCTCATGTGCTGGTCCAGCATACGCTCCAGCTCTTTTACGTTGAAGAACTCCCTGGCCGCATCGCTCTCAAAGGTAGCGCGCACGGTGGAGGCGTATTTCTCGTCCCGCAGCCAAGCGCGAACCGGCACCGGGAAGCCCAGCTTCTTTTTCTCGGCCACAGCTTCGGGAATGCTGCGCAGGGCCGCGCCGCGCATGGCGATCTTGGTGTTTTCGCCGTTGGCCCGGTACTGGGCGGGAATGTGGCGGGCCAGCTCAAACACTTCCTTATCCAGGAAGGGCACCCGCAGTTCCAAGCTGTTGGCCATGCTCATCTTGTCGGCCTTCAGCAGAATGTCGCCCACCATCCACATATGCATATCCACATACTGCATCCGGGTCACCGGGTCCTGCCCTTTGGTCTTGGCCAGATAGGGGGCCGACAGCTCAATGGGCTTGCGCTTGCCCTTGTAGACGCGCAGCAGCTGCTTTTTGCGCTTTTCTCCCATCAGATTGGTGTTCCCGATGTACCGCTCTTCCAGCGGGCGGCTGCGGCGCACCAGGAAGTTTACACCCGGCACCGGGGGCAGCTGCTCGGCCACCCAGCCGATGGCCCGGCGGATGGGCAGCGGAATGTGGTCATACCAGCTGACAGTGAACGGCTCTTTGTAGATGTTGTAGCCGCCGAAGAATTCGTCTGCACCCTCGCCGGACAGGCAGACCTTCACCTGCTTGGCCGCCTCCCGGTTGACAAAGAACAGCGCCACGCTGGCGGCATCGGCCAGAGGCTCGTCCATGTGATACTGGATCTTGGGCAGGTTCTCCCAATATTCCTCGGGGGTAATGCGGTAGGAGAAGTTCTTCACGCCGATGTGCTTGCTGAAATCGGCCGCATAGTGGGTCTCGTCGTACTGCTTATCCGCAAAGCCCACGGTGAAGGTCTTGTCCACATGGGCCAGGCAGGCCATATAGCTGGAGTCCACGCCCGAGGACAGGAAGGAGCCCACCTCCACGTCGCTGATCTTGTGGGCCTGCACGCTCTGCTTCATGATGTTCTCGATGGCGTCCTCCCACTGGGTGAGGCTCTTGTCGGTCTCGGGGTCAAACGCCGGGGTCCAGTAGCGCTCTACGGTCAGTTTGCCGTCCTTAAACTCCAGCCAGTGGGCGGGCAGCAGTTTCTTCACGCCCTGGAAGAAGGTATCCTCCCCGGGGGAATACTGGAAGCTCAGGTACAGCTCCAGCTGATCCCGGTTCAGCTCCTTTTTGAATTCGGGATGGGGCAGGAAGCTCTTGATCTCGCTGCCGAACAGCAGGGTGTCGCCGTTCTGATAATAATAGAAGGGCTTGATGCCGAAGTGATCCCGTGCGCAGAACAGGGTGTTGTTCTTTTTGTCCCACAGCGCAAAGGTAAACATACCCCGAAGCCGCTGCAGCAGGCTTTTGCCCCACTCCTCATAGCCGTGCAGCAGCACCTCGGTGTCGCTGCGGGTGGCAAACACATGGCCTTTTTCTTCCAGCTGGGCTTTCAGCTCCTGAAAATTGTAGATCTCGCCGTTGAAGATCACCACCATGCTGCCGTCTTCGTTGTACATGGGCTGTGCGCCGCCCTGCAGGTCAATGATGGACAGGCGGCGATGACCCAGGGCCACCCCTTCGTCCAGATAGCTGCCCTCACCGTCCGGGCCGCGGTGCGCAATGCGGTCCATCATTTCCTTCAGCACAGCCTGCTTGTCATAGTCTGCCTTTTTGCTGGCAAAACCAACGATTCCACACATAACTTCTTTCCCTCTCCTGCCGCAGCCGCCGCGGGCCGCCTTCGCCCGCATCAGCCCTGCGCCTTAAAATCCGCTTAAGTATACCCATTATACTATGAAAAATCCTGCTCTGCAATGCTCAACACCGCCAGCCGCGCCCATAATAACGGGGATATATTCGAATCAGCTTTGCGGCAGCACCGATCAGGTCGTTCATCACCACAACAGCCAGCATGGTTCCAGTCTGCAGAATATCCATTTCGTTTCATTCTTTCGTTTTTGGAGTAATAAAAAAAGCACTCTGGAAACAGAGTGCTTGTAAACGTATTTTATTTTTTCTTTTTCCTTGGCGGTGTTACAAGAACATCTTCGCTGCCGTACTTTTCAAAAAGTTCCTTGCGTTTCACCTTTAACAAATAGTCTCTGACTTCTTCATCCCACAGTTCTGGATTTGTCATGATGGTGTGGTTGATTTCTCGGGACATTTTCATGTTTAGAATATCTTGTTTTGTCATGTTATCGCCTCAAAACAATCATACAAATCAGGATCGTGCTTTTTCAGGTTATCTGGATTGGCAACATACTCCCTGTAGCCCTCTGAAAAGTATTCAAACATTGTGTCAAGCGTGATTCCGTTTCCACGATAGAAACCATCATACAGCCTACCTTGATACAGACTGATAAACTTTTCGTGTTCAAGTCTATAAATCGGTGCAGTAAATGTTTCTTCGTTCTCTATTATATCAGCAACAGCGCTGTTTTCAAATTCCTTTTCCCGAATCTCTATGAATTTTTCATCCTTTTCCGCACCTATTGCTCTACAATTCATGCGCCGATACTACCCTATCCGGGCCAACATCCTGCCGAATGGCTCAGGGGTCGCCCGGCGAAAACACCGGGTTGATGGTTCCCGCCTTGGTCATGCTGCTCACGTCCAGGGTACCCCGGTCGGTGGGGGCCAGCCCGTCCGCTCCCAGCACCACGCGGGCGGTGAGCCGCAGTTTGTAGTCCAGGTTGTTGCTGGTGCCCAGGCGAATCTTCAGCCGGTCCTGATAAGTGAAGGAAAACTCCTCCAGATCGCCCAGCTGCACTGCCGTCAGGCCATCCAGCAGGCCGTTCTGCTCCAGCCCGGCCAGCAGCTCGCTCAGCGCTTCATCGGCCGTGGTTACCGCCGTCTCCGGCCCGGGGGTCGCGCTGGCCGCGCTGCCCTCCTGGGGAGCACTGTCTGCGCCCTCTGCCGCTGCAGGCTGCGAAAGCTGAATGCGGGTACCCGGCTCCGCCTGTGCGGCCTCAATGCCCTGCAGCTCTACCAGGCCCTCCGGCTCCTCCTCTTCCAGCCGCATAACCTTGCAGCTGGTGCTCAGCACCGCCCACTGGTCCCCATAGGCCACCTTGTAGGCCGCGGTGGCCGGTTCCACCTGCACCACCACGGTGCTGGGCAGGCTGCGGCGCACCTGCACAGTTTCCAGCTCCGGCAGTGCCCGCTCCAGCAGAATCTGCCGGTCCTTGGCACTGAAGCCGAAAATGTTATCGCCCACGTTCACCGCCAGCGCCTGCAGAATCTGCTCTTCGGTGTAGGGGCCTAAATCGACCGGGTCCCGCTTATCGGTGTTTTCCACCCGGAACGAGGCCACCTTGAACAGCACCGTTACCGCCAGTACCAGGCCCACCGCCGCCAGCACCACGGCCACAAACAGCGCCAGAAGCCGCAGGCGTTTGCGGCGGCGGTTCATCATGCTTTTGGCCCGCTTGCGCCGCAGGGCCTCCTGCCGCTGGCGATAGTCCGCACCATTGGGCGCACCTCGCCCCTGCCCGCGCTCCCGCGGGGGGCGGTTCTGATTGGCAGCGGCACGCACCGCGCCCTTCCGGTTTCGATTTCGGTTGTTCTGGTCCACGGCGTCCCCTTTCCCTTCGACGGCCGGCTTTTTGCAGGTTGGGCCGTTTAAGCCAAAAGCCGAGTACGGCAGCCGGGCCGTTTTGCCCCGCCGTCGTGCTCGGCCGGCCCGCTTACTTTACCAATTCCAGCAGGCGATCCGTAATTTTTTCCAGGCTCTTCGGTTCGCAGAGGGTGCGGGCCATCTGTCCCATCAGCGTCAGCTTTCCGGGCTCATGCAGCAGGTCCGAAACCGCCTCCACCAGGCCCTCGCCGGTCAGATCTTTCTCCTCGATCACCAGCGCCGCGCCCGCCTTCTGCAGCTCCATGGCGTTGTAATACTGGTGGTTCTCGGCAACGTTGGGGCTGGGGATCAGAATGGCTGCCCGGCCCGCAGCCTCCAGCTCGGCCAGCGTCAAGGCACCGGCCCGGCTGATCACCAGGTCGGCCGCCGCCAGCAGCTGGGGCATATTGTCGATGTATTCCTTGACCACCAGATTTTCGCCATAGGCAAAACCCTTTTCTTGGGCCAGGTTCTTAAACAGCTGCACCCCGTACTGGCCGGTGGCGTGCAGATGCAGCACCGGCTGGTGGGTTTTCTGCTCCCAGGCGGCCAGATCGGCCACCACCTGGTTGATGCGCCGCGCCCCAAGGCTGCCGCCAAAGCTGAGGATCACCGTCCGGTCCCCGGCGCCAATGGCACGCCGGGCCGCAGCCCGATCCTGCGCGAACACCTCCGGCCGCACCGGGTTGCCCACCACCAGCGTCTTTTCCGGCGCGCCCAGCTTCTGCACGGCGGCCTCCACGGCAGCAAACACCACGTCCACGTCCTTGGCCAGCAGCTTGTTGGTCACACCGGGGAAGGCGTTCTGCTCATGAATGGCGGTTTTAATGCCCATTTTGGCGGCTGCCCGCACCACGGGACCGCTCACATAGCCGCCGCAGCCAATGACCAGATCCGGCTTTACCTGCCGGAGAATGGCCTTGGCCCGCGGGCCCGCCAGCGCCAGATGGTACAGCGCCTCGGCATTGCGGGCAATGTTTTTCAGGCTCAGCTTCCGCTGAATGCCGTTCACTTCAATGTGGTGGAACGGGTACCCGGCCTTGGTCACCAGGCCATACTCCATTCCTTCCCGGCGGCCCGCAAAGTGAATGTCCACATCCGGGCGGGCCTGCTTCAGCGCCCCGGCAATGGCCAGCGCCGGGTTGATGTGCCCGGCCGTGCCGCCCGCGGCGATCAATACACACAGTGCCATGGTTTTCGCTCCTTCGTCAACAGTCTGCGGCCAAATGCCGCAGACGCCTTATCCAAAAAACATGTTGGGAAATCCCGGCTCAGCCGGTTACCCGGTGCGCCTCCGGGCGGCTGCCCGGGTGCTGCACGGTGTTGTCTCGCGCAGCCTTTTCCTGTTCTCTTCGTCGGGCCTCCGCTGCATTTCCGGCGCGGTTCACACTCATCAGCACACCCATCTCGCCCAACAGCATCACCAGGCTGGTGCCGCCCGCCGAGAAGAACGGCAGGCTGATGCCAGTGTTGGGGATGAGGTTGGTCACCACCGCGATGTTGAGCAGCACCTGAATGCTGATGTGAGCCGCCACGCCCACGCCCAGCAGCGCACCGAAGCGATCCGGCGCGCGCATGGCGGTGCGCACGGCCTGCACGATCAGCACCACAAACAGGGCGATGCAGATGACAGCCCCAATGAACCCAAGCTCCTCGCAGAGAATGGAAAAAATAAAGTCGTTCTGCGGTTCAGAAAGCCACAGCTGCTTCTGGTTGGAATTGCCGATGCCCACGCCCAGCAGGCCGCCGTTGCCGATGGAATACACGCTCTGCACGGTCTGGTCGCTGGCCTTGGTCAGGTCCTCAAACGAGGCCAGCCAGTCCTGCAGGCGGTTGCCCGCGTAGTCGTTGCCACCGTGCAGATGGACCAGATAGGCCACACCCAGCACGCCAAGCCCGCCCGCACCGCAGACGAACCAGCGCAGTGCCACGCCGCCGGCCCACATCATGATCACCGTCAGGGCCAGCATCAGCAACATGGCCGATTTGTGGGGTTCCACATACAGCAGCACCTCAATGGGTGCCAGCACGGCAATGGGCAGAAGGATGCTGTATTCCACGTGCTTCAGGCGGCGGCTGTGGGCCGTCATCAAATGGGCCATCAGCAGAATCAGCACAAATTTGGCCAGCTCGCTGGGCTGCACGGTGCACACCTTCAGGTTCAGCCACCGCTTGCAGCCGTTCAGCTCCACACCCACCAGCGGCACCGCGGCCAGCATGAGCAGGGTGAGAAAATAGGCCGGATAGGTCCATTGCCGAAGCCAGTGGTAATCCACCATGCTGACAATGAACATAATCCCCACGCCCGCAATGGCAAAAATGGTCTGGGGCGCAATGTACTTGTAGCTGTCGCCCTCATAATAATAGGCCGTGGCGTAGCTGGCGCTGAACAGCATTACCAGCCCGAACACCACCAGAATCAGCACGTTCAAAGGCAGCGCACCGTCCAGTTTGCCCGGATTGCGGTAAAAGAAGCTCGGCGTTCGGCGCTTGCGCTTTGCCGTGTGCTTTTTGCTTGTCTGTGCAGGCATCCGATCTCCCCCTTCCGGCCTGCGGCCTTTTTTTCACAGCGTTCTGCCGCTGTGCTGCATTCGCCCTCGCGGCGGGCAGTCTATTGTCGGCCGGTTCAGCTCAGCCGGATGAACACCAGCCCCAGCGCAGCGGCGGCCGCCGCCACCAGGCTGAACGAAGCCACGATCTTTTCCTCGCTCCATCCGTCCATTTCAAAGGAATGATGGATGGGCGTCATCTTGAAAATGCGCTTGCCGTGGGTGGCCTTGAAGTAGCTCACCTGAATGACCACGCTGCCGGCCTCGCAGATGTAAATAAAGCCGAAGAACAGCAGCAGCTCCGGGCGGCTCATGCAGAAGGCCAGCGCCGTTACCGCGCCGCCCAGATACATGCTGCCCGTGTCACCCATGAACACCTTGGCCGGGTGGAAGTTCCACAGCAAGAAGCCCGCACAGCCGCCGGCCACGGCGGCGGCGTACACCGCCAGATGGAAATAGTTCAGCACGCCGGCTGCGATGACGTAAGCCAGCATCACCACAAAGGTCACGCTGCTGGCCAGGCCGTCAATGCCGTCGGTCAGGTTCACCGCGTTCACCATAAAGATGATCAGCAGGAAGGCGATGGGATAGAACAGGATGCCCAGATCCACAAAGCCCACAATGGGCAGCACCACGGCGCTGGTCAAAACGCCGTTCAGATGCAAGCCGTACATAAACAGCAGGGTGATGGCCACCTGCAGCACGATCTTCTGCATGACCTTCAGGCCCAGGTTTCTCTTCTTGACCACCTTGATGTAATCGTCCACAAAGCCAACCAGGCCAAACAGCCAGGCCGCGCTCAGCGCCAGAATCACGTTGAACGCCTCGTGGCTGCCCATCAGGTCGCTCTGCTTCATGCCCAGATACAGCCAGGCCAGGCCCAGGCCCAGCGTGCTGCCGAAAATAAAGCAGATGCCGCCCATGGTCGGGGTTCCCTGCTTGTTTTTATGCCAGGTGGGGCCGATCTCTTTGATGGTTTGCCCGTAATGCAGCTTGTGCAGAAACGGCACCACGATCAGGCCTGACATTCCTGTCAGCACAAAGGCAAACAGGGCGGCAATGGTCAGTGCATATCTTGCTATCATGATTTACTCCTCACGGTTCTATGTAGGGGGGCGGAAACGCCGCAAACGTTCCGCAATGCGGATGTCGATGCTGCCCCCGCGCGGCAGGGCGGCAAGGCCCTGCCATTTTTAATGGCTGCCTGTTGATTCCGGCCATTCCGGCAGGCTCACAGGCGATTATACACCATTTTCAGGATCTCTTCCAGTCTCATTCCGCGGCTGCCCTTGGCCAGCAGGCCATCGCCGGGGCGCAGCCGCTGGCTCAGTGCCTGCGCCGCTTCCTCGCGGGTCTCGCAGTGCAGCACCTCGGGCACGCCCAGGCGCTGTGCTTCCTTCGCGGTTTCCTGTGAGGCCGGGCCGTAGGTCACCAGGCAGTCCAGCTTTGCACCGGCCGCCAGCTGGCCCACCTGGCGATGAGCCTCCTCGCTCACGCTGCCCAGCTCCAGCATATCGCCCAGCAGGGCAAAGCGGCGGGTGCATTCCACCCGGCCAAAGGCCTCAAAGGCCGCCCGCATACTGTCCGGGCTGGCGTTGTAGCAGTCCTCCAGCACCTTCACGCCGCCCTTTTCCACCAGGCGCTGGCGCATACCGGCCGCCTGGTAATCCGCCAGGGCCGCCGCTGCCTCCAGAGCATCGGCCCGGCCCGCATCCGGCCGGGTCACCGCGGCCGCATAGGCAAACAGGGCATCCTGCACGGCGTGCAGGCCCACCGTGGGAATAAACGCCTCGAACAGACCCAATTCTTCATCCCGGATGGTGAACCGCTCGCCCCGCTCCTCGTGGCGGATGTCCACCGCGCGGATGCGGCAGTTCTCATCCTGAATGCCGCACCAGATCGGTTCCACCCAATCCGGCAGCTGGGCGCCGCGCAGATAGGGGTCGTCTCCGTTCAGAATCAGCGGAGCCTTCTTTCCGTCCTCCCGGCGCAGGCCGTCGCAGATCTCCAGCTTTGCCTTCAGGATGTTCTCCCGGCTGCCCAGCGTTTCCAGATGCGAAACGCCGATGCCGGTGATCACGCCCGCGTCGGGCTTGGCCGTCAGGCTCAGGCGGTGGATTTCGCCCAGGGCGCTCATACCCATCTCCACCACCGCGTACTGGGTGCTGCGCTCCAGCCGGAACAGCGTGCCCGGCAGGCCGATCTCATTGTTCCGATTGCCCTCGGTTTTCAGCGTCTCGCCGAAAGCCGCCAGCGCCGCGGCGCAGAACTCCTTCGTGGTGGTTTTGCCCACGCTGCCGGTCACGCCCACCACCCAGGGGGTGTAACAGGCGCGGTAGTTGGCCGCCATGGCGCACAGGGGAATGCGGCTGTCCGGCGCAAGAATGGTACGCTCGGCAGGCACATCCTCCACCGGATGGTTCGCCACGATCCAGCTGGCGCCCCGGGCATAGGCCTGCGCCGCAAAATCATGGCCGTCCACCCGCTGGCCGGGGAAACACACAAACACACAGCCGGGCTGCACCAGGCGGCTGTCGGTCACCACGGCCGTAATGGGTTCGTCCGGGGCCTCACACAGGCCTGCCAACAGCTTTTTTGCGCTGATTACTTCCATTGTTCCGCACTCCTTTTCTTGTTTGGGCAACAGGGCGCTGCCTCTATTGTATGCGGCCGCAGCCGTGTCCATCATTCCGTAGGTTCCTGAGCCGTGCCTGCCTCGGTTCCGCAGGCAATGGTCACAATGGTGCCCATGGGCACCTGACTGCCCACCTCGCAGTTCTGGGTGAGCACGCTGCCCTGGCCGTCTCCTTCCACTTTTACGTTCAGGCCGGCCGCCTTCAGCATCGTGCTGGCATAGGCAGCATCCCGCCCGGTCACATCCGGCACGGTCACCTGAATGTCCTCGGTGCTCTCGGTGTAGAGATACACCGTGGTGCCCGCCGGCACCTTCGCGCCGCCGTCCGGGTACTGGTGGGTCACGGTGGTTCCGTTTTCCAGCTTGCGGTGGCCCAGATTGCTCTTATTCAGCTCCACCTGTGCCTGGCTCCATTCCTGCCCCAGCTGGCTGGGCACCGTCACCGTCTGGGCAGCCAGCTCGGTATCGCTGTACTGGGTCTCAATGCCCAGATACGGCGCGATCTCACTGATGATGTTGCCCGCCACGGGGCCGCTCAGGTACAGCGACGAGTCGGTGTCCGCTTCCGCGTCATCCAGCACCACCAGCACCGCGATCTGCGGGTCGTTGGCCGGTGCCACCGCCATAAAGCTGGAAGCAAACCGATAGCCGCCGGTTCCGCGCCGGGGCTCGTCCAGCTTTTCACTGGTGCCGGACTTGCCGCCCACCCGATAGCCCGCCACATAGGCGTTGCGGCCGGGGGCGTGGTCGTTGCCGTTGCCCACCACGCCTTCCATCATGGTACGGATCTGCGCGCTGGTCTCCTCGCTGATGACCTGCCGCTTGGGGCTGGTCTCCATGGTCTTGACCAGGTTGCCGTCACCATCGGTGATCTTGGCCACCACGTGGGGCTGCACCAGATAGCCGCCGTTGACCGCGGCCGACACCGCCGTAATGGTTTGCAGGGCGGTGATCTTCTGGGCCTGGCCGAAGCTGGAGCTGGCCAGCTGCACCGGGCCGAGGCCCTCCTCATTGTAGTACTGCATGTACTGGGTCTCACTGGGCAGGTCAATGCCGGTGGGCTCGGTAAAGCCGAAGGCTTTGAAATAGTCGAAGAAGGTTTTGGCGCCGATCTTCTGGCCCAGCTGCACATAGTAGATGTTGCAGCTGTTGCGCAGGGCGGTGGCCAGATCCTGCACCCCGTGGGAGGCATTGTTGGCGCAGCCGTACTGGGTGCCGGACACGTCAAAGCTTCCGTAGCAGCCGAAGCTGGTGGCCGCCGTGGCCGCGCCGGAATCCAGACCCATGGCGCTGGTGATGACCTTGAACACGGAACCGGGGTAATACAGGGCCGTCAGGCACTTGTTTTTCCACTGTGCATACCGGATCATGCCCTGCACCGTGCCGTACTCGTCGTCGTCGATGACTCCATCCGCCAGAATCTGGTTCAGCGAATAGTCCTCTTTGGCCATCTCCGCGCTGGTTACTCCCAGGCGGCGGTACAAAAGGCCCTTCTGATCCTCGCTGAGGGCACCCTCCGTGTCCAGAATGGACTGCAGGGTGCTGTCGGCAATGACGTTCGGCTCATTGGGGTCAAAGCCGCCCTCCACGGCCATGGCCAGAATGGCGCCGCTGTTCACGTCCATCACAATGGCCATGCCCCGCTGCTGGACGTTCCATTTCTCCACGGCATTTTTCAGGTACTTTTCCACCACAGACTGTACATTTGCGTCAATGGTCAGCACCAGATTGTTGCCGTCCTCCGCCGGGTAGGTGGTGGAAGAATCATTGGGCAGCTCATCGCCCAGCGGGTTGCGCAGGGTGATCACGCGGCCGGGGGTTCCGGCCAGCACGTCCTCATACTCGCTCTCAAGGCCGTAGGCCCCCACGCCGTCGCTGTTGCAGAAGCCCAGCACCACCGAGAGAAAATTCCCGTAGGGATATTCCCGCTTGGTGTCGCGCTCCACATTGATGGGCAGCTTTGCGCGGGTGTAGCCGTCCACCACCTCGCCCTTGCTGTTGGTTGCCTTTTTGGACGAAGCGTATTCCTCCACGGCTTCCCGAATCGGCTGCTCCACCTGGCGGGCCAGCACCTTGTAGCGGGAATCGGTGCTGGCCAGGCTGTTGTAAAGGGTCTCTTCATCCACCCCGAGAATCTCGGACAGGTCTGCCGCGATGGTGGCCGGGTCCACCCGTTCGTTCACCGGGTTTCCGTCCTTATCCGTCTGCGCGCCCAGCTTTGCCAGCTCAGAGGGGTCCACGGTAATGCGCCACACCACGCTGCTGCGGGCCAGAACACTGCCGGTGGAGTCATAAATATTGCCCCGCAGCGGTGTGATGGTCTGATCCAGCAGCTGCTGCGAGGCAGTCTGTGCCTGCATATCCTCGTGGTCGATCAGCTGCAAATACGCCAACCGGCCCACAAGCACGCTCACGCCCACCACAAGAAGCAGGCCCCAAAACAGGGCAATGCGGTTTTTCATCTGGCGGCTGACCCGGTCATCCTGTTTCCGCCTGGGGCGGCGATATCGTTCTGCCATGCAAGCTCTCCTTGGTTTCTCAGGGGTCCAGGCTGCCCACCAGGCTCAGCGCCCCGGCGTGCAGCATCCCCGCCAGCTTCTGCAGGCCGCTGGCCGGCCGGTCCACCGTGCTGGTTTCATCCAGCTTGATGTAGGTGATCTGGCTGGGATCCGCCTTGATCATCCCCAAACGGGTGGTGGCGGCTTCTTCCACCATGCGCAGGTTGGTTTTGCTGTCCAGCGTGTTGTTCCAGTAGCTGTTCCAGCTGTTGGCCGTGGTCAATTCCGCCCGGGCGTCCTGAATTTCGCCCGTCAGCTCGGTCAGCTGCACATGGCTGTAAATCACCGCGCACACAAGCGCCAGCATGGTCAATGCCAGCAGCCCGCGCGCCATGCTCTGCCGCCGGGCCGCTGCCCGCCGGCTGGCGTCGCCCCGCCGCACTTCCAGCTTGGGGGCTTTGGCCGATGCTTCTTTCATTTTATAGGCGGCCTGCATTTGAACCACGCTTCCTTTCCTGCAAGGGGGCAGGTGCCCCCCGCAACGTTCTGTGCCGGCTCTACCGGCAAAGTTTCCTCACGCTTTGTTACACCCGGAGCAGCCTTTCCAGCTGCCTTACAGCTTTTCCACCACGCGCAGTTTGGCGCTGCGGCTGCGGCGGTTCTCCTCCAGCTCCTGGGCGTCGGCCTCAATGGGCTTGCGGGTGATCAGCTTGGCCCGGGCCTTGCCCCCGCACACGCACACCGGAAATTCCGGCGGGCAGGTGCAGGCCGTGGCCCACTGGCGGAAGCGATTCTTCACCACACGGTCCTCCAGCGAGTGGAAGGTGATGATGGCAAAGCGCCCGCCGGGGGCCAGGCAGTCAAAAATGCCGTCCAGCCCTTCATTCAGGGCATCCAGCTCCCCGTTCACCGCAATGCGCAGGGCCTGAAAACTACGGCGGGCCGGGTTTTTATCCCGCCGGCGAATGGCAGGCGGCACGGCGCTGGCCACGATCTGCGCCAGCTCCAGCGTTGTCTGGATGGGGGCCTTTTCCCGGGCGGCCTCAATTTTGCCCGCAATGGCCCAGGCAAAGGGTTCTTCGCCGTATTCCCGCAGAATGCGGGTCAGCTCTTCCCGGCTGAGCGTATTGACCAGGTCGGCCGCCGTGGGGCCGCTCTGGCTCATGCGCATATCCAGCGGTGCGTCCGCCCGATAGGAAAAGCCCCGCTCGGCATCGTCCAGCTGATGGCTGGAAACGCCCAGATCCAGCAGTGCACCGTTCAGCGGCGGAATGCCCCGCTCGGTGAGGACCTGCTTGGCATCCCGGAAATTCGTCTGAATCAGCGTGGCCGGCAGCCCGGCCAGCCGTGCGCCGGCGGCCGCAATGGCGTCCGGGTCCTGATCCAGCGAGTAAAGATGGCCGGTGGTCAGCCGCCGGGCAATCTCGCTGGAATGGCCGCCGCCGCCCGCGGTGCCGTCCAGATAAATGCCGTCGGGCTTGATGTTCAGCCCGTCCAGGCATTCCTGCAGCAGAACAGGGACATGATTGAATTCCATGGGGCGTGTCCCCTCCTCTCAGCGAATGTTCATCAGGCGGATGGCCTGTTCCAGCGCGCCGTCTTCTCCGGCGCTCTCCCGCTCGTCCCAGACGGCGGTGTTCCAGATCTCCGCATAGCGGCCCATACCCACCACCGTCACGTCCTTTTCCAGCCCGGCATGGGCCAGCAGCCGCGGGGTGAGCTGAATGCGGCCCTGCTTGTCCGGCGTGACTTCAATGGCATTGGGGAACAGCTTGTGCTGCACAGCCCGGGCGTCCGCCAGGTTGCAGCTCTCCAGCTGGGCCGCCATGTCCTCCCACTTGGAAGCGGGGAACGCCACCAGGCAGCCATCCAGCCAGCAGGTGACCACAAACGTCTCCCCCATTTCCGCGCGGAAGCGGGCCGGGAAATTCAGGCGATTTTTGGCATCCAGCGCATAATCGTACCGCCCGATGAGCATCCCTTCCCCACCTCCTGCACATTTTTGGGTTCTGCGGGGCACTTTTGCCGCAATTTTGGCGTTCAATTCCCCACTTTTACCCACTTGAGGGCAATTATTAGCTTAATTATAGAGTTCATGCCCTGAAATTTCAAGTACAGGCCACCCTTTTTCACGCTTTTTAAGTCACTTTTTTCCCGCGGCCGTATTCCGCCCCCTCTTTCAGGGCGCATCCCATACAGCCGCCGCGAAAATCCGGGCCTTCTTCGGGCCGTGAAACGGCCTGGCCTCTCCGGCTTTTTGATGACACCAGAGCCGGTGCATCCGCGGCCTTTTCGCTTAGATTTGCAGCCGGATTTGCTGTTCTATGCCGCAAAAAAGGCATCAAAAAAGCCCGCACCCGGAAACAGATTCCGGATGCGGGCCTTCGAGATTTTTCTTGATCTTGCCTGTTTCTTGCTTCTTATGTTCCGCCGATGCCGCTCAAGGCTCAGCCATTGCTGGCGCCGGTGCCGCCGGCGCTGCCATTGCCGCCGCGGCCCATCTGGCGCAGGTTGTCCCGCACCGTTTTCACGTCCGATGCGCTGCGGGTCAGCCGCTCACAGGTGGCCTTCAGCAGGTTGTCGCAGTACTCCAGCGTTTTGGAGCGCAGTTCGCGGGCCTGGCTCTGCGCGGTGGAGAGGATCTCCGCAGCGCGGGCCTGAGCCGCCTTGGTCACGTTTTCCTCGCTCACCAGCTGGCGGGCGCGTTCCTCGGCCTTGCGCACAATGCCGTCCGCCTCTTTGCGGGCGCTGTTCACAATGTCGGCCCGGTCGTTCACAATGGCCTTGGCCTGGCGCAGTTCCGTGGGCAGGTTCAGGCGGATCTCATCCAGCATTTCCTGCAGTTTCTCCACGTCCACCATTCGTTTGCCGCCGGTAAAGGGCAGGCCGGTCCCCTCTTCCAGCGTTTCGTCGATCAAATCCAGCAGTTCATCCACGCTCATGGCTGTTCTCCTTTTTGTTGAGGGGTCAAGGCGGCTGTGCCGCTGCATTGGCCCGGTTCTGTTGCTTTGCGTGCCGGGTTACTCGTCCCAATCCTTCTGATATCGGGTGACCAGCACGGTACCATACCGGTGCTGCTTGAGTTTGCGCAGGCCGCCGCACTCGTCCGGCAGGTCCGCCTCCAATTCGCTCTCACAGATCACCGCGCCGCCGGGGGCCGTCAGGCGGGCCACATCCGGCAGCACTTTGGCCAGTGTACCCTGGCGATAGGGCGGGTCCAGCAGCACCACATGGTAGCTGCCCTTGTTGGCCGCCGCAAACGCGGCGGACTCCCGCTGCAGAATGCGCGCCTGAGACAGCACCCCCGCCGCCCGGCAGTTGGCGGTGATGATGCCGATGGCACCCTTGTCCTGGTCGATAAAGGTGCAGTGCTCTGCCCCGCGGGAGAGTGCTTCAATGCCCAGCTGTCCGCTGCCTGCAAACAGATCCAGCACCTTTGCGCCCGGCAGCTGGAACTGCAGCGCACTGAACATGGCTTCTTTGACCCGGGCAATGGTGGGGCGGGTCACGTCTTCTCCCGGCAGCGTGGCCAGCGGGGTACCGTGGGCCGTGCCTGCAATTACACGCATGGGCTGTTCTCCTTCTCTCGGCGCGCCATGGGGGCGCATAGGTTTCTGTCGTTTTGGGGGGCTGCCGCCTTGCGGCGGGCTTGCTGCTTCATTATGGCGGCTTTCCGCCGCTTTGTCAAGGCAAGCCGTTCATTGAAAAAGGGCGCCTGCCGGCTCAGTTCGCCGGTGTTTCCCCGTGGAAATAAGCATAAATGCGCTGGGCCATGGCCGGGCCGACGCCGTCCGCCAGCGCCAACTCGTCCGGGCTTGCCTGGCGCACCGCCCCCACCGTTTTAAACCGGGCCAGCAGGGCTTTGGCCGTGGCCGGGCCAACGCCGGGCACCTCCGTCAGGGTGGACGCATAGGACTTTTTCTTCTGCTGCTGCCGCTGGTAAGTGATGGCGAACCGGTGCACCTCATCCTGAATGGCTGTCACAAAGGTGAATACGCCCCGGTTCAGGTTGATGGCGATCTCCCGGCCCTCGCCGGTCACAATGGCCCGGGTGCGGTGATGGTCGTCTTTCACCATGCCGAACAGCGGTACTTTCGCCAGCTCTGTGCCGGCAATGGCCTGCCGCACAGCGTTCACCTGGCCCCGGCCGCCATCCAGCAGGATCAGATCCGGCAGCACGCCGAACTGCCCGGGCGCCCCCTTTGCATACTCGGCCGCCCGGCGGCTGAGTGCCTCCGCCATGCTGGCGTAATCGTCGGTGCGGGCCACCGTGCGCATTTTGAACCTTCGGTAGCCTGCCCGCTTGGGCTTGCCGTTTTCAAACACCACCATACCGCACACCGAGGTTCCGTCACCCCAGTTGGAGATGTCGTAGCTCTCGATCACCGCCGGGGCCTTTTCCATGCCCAGCAGCTGCGCCAGCTCTTCCAGCAGCTTTTCCTCCCGGGCATAGCGGCCGCTCTCCCGCGCCAGACGCTCCACGGCGTTGGTGTAGGCCATGTTCACCAGCTTGGCCACATCGCCCCGCTGGGGAACGTACAGGTGCACCGCACTGCCGCGGGCCTGATTCAGCGCCTGATTCAGCGCTTCGGCTGCCTCGGGCAGGGCATCCACCGCAATGGTGCGCGGCACCTCTTCGCCGCCCAGGTAATACTGCGGCAGGAACTGCTCCCGCAGCGCGTCCAGATCGGTGGTGTCATGGAACAGAAATTCCCGCTTGTCCGTCAGGCGGCCGTCCCGGTAGCGCAGAATGGCGGCGCACACCGCGTGGCTGGTGCCCGCAAATGCAATCACGTCCATCTGCGTGTCCTCGCTGACCACCACCTTCTGCCCGGCCGAAACCTTGGTGATGGCGGCGATCTGGTCCCGAATCAGGGCGGCCCGCTCAAAGTCCAGCCGGTCCGAGGCTTCCAGCATCTGCTGTTCCAGCCCTTTTACAATGTCCTTTTTACCGTGGCGGATCAGCCGCACCGCCCCCTGCACCGCCTGCTGATAGTCCTCCTGGCGGATCTTGCCGCTGCACACCGCCATGCACTTGCCGATGTGGGCATTCAGGCAGGGGCGGCCCTTGCCGATGTCCTGCGGGAAGCGCCGGTTGCACCGGGGCAGGCGAAACACGTTCTGCGCCGTCTCCACCATCTCCCGCACAGCAAAGCTGGAAGTATAGGGGCCGATGTACTCCGCGCCGTCCTCCTCTTTCTGCAGCACCGCGCTCAGCCGCGGCCACGGTTCCTTCGTCAAGCGCACGTAGCTGTACCCTTTATCATCCTTCAGCAGAATGTTGTATTTGGGCGTGTGGGCCTTGATCTGGCTTGCTTCCAGCACAAGGGCCTCAAACTCGCTCTGGCAGACGATCACATCAAACTGGAAGGCGTGGTTGATCATCTGCGTGACTTTGTTGTCGTGGGGCACGCCCTCGCGAAAATACTGGCTGACGCGGATGCGCAGGCGCTTCGCCTTGCCGATGTAGATGATCTCGTTCTTTTTATCCCGAATGATGTACACCCCGGGCAAAAGCGGCAGCATCTTTGCCTTTTCGTACAGTTCTGCCTTGGTCAATGGCTCACCCTCCCTGTCGCCTGCTTGAAGCGCTTATCTTGCGCTGCACCGGCCCCGCTTCTGCACAGGGCGCCGTGAAACGCAAAAAGAGGGCGGATCGCTCCGCCCTCCGAACATTCGCCTTGAATTTCTGTCTGGAAAAGAAATTACTCGGCAAAGCCGCTGTTGACCAGCTTCACCAGGCCATCCACGGCCGCCTGCTCGTCCACACCGTCAGCAATGATGCGGATGGTGGTGCCGCCCACGATTCCCAGGGACAGAACACCCAGGAGGCTCTTGGCGTTCACGCGGCGCTCTTCCTTCTCGACCCAGATGGAAGACTTATACTCGTTGGCCTTCTGAATGAAGAAGGTGGCCGGACGGGCATGCAGGCCCACCTGATTTTCGACGGTAACTTCTTTTACAAACATGGTTCTACGCTCCTGCTTTCTCAAAAGTTGTAGATTGTCTTGGGCTTTAACGATATTTTAGCGCATCGGCTGACCATTGTACAGAGGATTTGATCATTTTTGGCAGTTCTTCCAAAGGCGGAAGGGGGCATCTGTGTTCTTTGTACAAAATCGCTAGTTATTTTTTCACCTTGTCTGCGTTTTCGCTAAGAGTTTTCCACATCTTGTTTCTTTCAGCCCGGCCCGGTGCCCGAACGTCCACTGAAAAATGACGAAACTGGTCGTCTCATTTGTCCTTTCAGCGTCCATTTTGGGCAATCGGTTCCTGTTCCGGCTGCTCTCCGCGCTGCATTTTCGGGGGCTTTTCGCACCGATGCGCATGGCCTTTTGATGCATTTATGCCCGGTTTCGGCCGTTTCAGCCCTTGCCCTCTTTTTTCAGCCACGCCTCGTACAGGTCCGGCCGGCGGTTCTTGGTGCGCTCCACACTCTGCTCGGCACGCCACGCGTCAATGTTGGCATGGTGCCCGCTGAGCAGCACCGGGGGCACCGCGCGGCCCTCCCACACTTCGGGGCGGGTGTACTGGGGGTACTCCAGCAGCCCGTTCCAATGGCTCTCTTCCTGATAGCCCTTGGCCTCCGCCAGCACGCCGGGCTGCAGGCGCAGCACACTGTCGGCCACCACCAGGCTGGCCAGCTCGCCGCCGGTGAGCACATAGTCGCCAATGCTGATCTCCTCATCGGCCAGCGCCTCAATCACCCGCTCGTCCATGCCCTCATAGTGGCCGCACACCAGCAGCAGGCTGTCGTAAGAAGCCAGCCGCTTGGCGTGTTCTTCATTGTACCGGGCGCCCGCCGCCGTCATGAACACAATGTGCGGCCGGGGCCGCCCCTGCTCCTGCACCTGGCGGATGATCTCCTGGCAGCAATCGTAGATGGGCTGGGCGTTCATCACCATGCCGCAGCCGCCGCCATAGGGGTAATCGTCCGTCTGCTTCTGCTTGTTCAGGGTGTAATCCCGAATCTGATGGCAATGCGTCTCAATGTAGCCCCGCTTGGCGGCCCGCCCGATGATGCTCTCGGTGAGAAACCGGTCGCACATCTCCGGGAACAGGGTCGCAATGTCGATCCGCATCATTCCGCATCCCCACTTTCTGCCTCGCCGAACATACCCGGAATGGGCGTGACCAGCACATACCCTTCTTCCGGCACCCGCTCCTTCACAAACTCCGGAACCGCGGGCAGCTGCCATTTATTGCCCTTTTCGTCCGTAATGGTGTAAATGTCCTGTGCGCCGGGGTGGCTCACCTCGGTGAGGGTGCCGTAGATCCAGCCGTTGTCCGCATCCCGTACCTGGCAGCCGATCAGGTCCTGCACAAAGCAGGCGCCCTTGGGCAGGTGTGCGTCTGCCCGGTCAATGTACAGCACCCGGCCAATCAGCGCCCGGGCCTGATCCATATCCGTCACGCCCTCCAGCTTTACAAGGGCCATGCCCTTATGGGCCCGCACCATCAGCAGCCGATGGGCCTGACCGCCTTGGGCCGAAAAATACACCCGCTTGCAAGCGGCCAGAAAGGCGGCGCTGTCGCACCACAGCTCCACTTTGACCTCACCCACCACGCCGTGCGTGGTCACAATACGGCCCGCCTCAAGATATTGCTGCATGGTTTTCTCCTTTTCCCCGAGCCTCTGTGCCCGGCACAACCGGCCCAGGCAGGCCGGAATTTTTTGATTCTGCAAAAAAGCAGCATTTGCCGCCGTTTTTCCGCACTGTATGAACAGCGGGCGGTTCCGCCCGCAGAAACCAGCAAAAAGGGGCCTTTTGCAGCTTTTGCAAAAGGCCCCTTGGGTACTCAGTCGATCTCGACCATTGCTTTCTCGCCCTGGCGCACAGCGGCAGCCCGCACGACCACGCGAATGGCCTTCGCAATGCGGCCCTGTTTGCCAATAACGCGGCCCATATCGTTCTCTGCCACACTCAGGTGGTAAACAACGGTTCCGTCCTCGCGGGGGGCGTCCGCCGTCACAGTAACGGCGTCCTTATCCTCCACAAGGCCGCGGGCAACGGCCAGCAGCAGTTCCTGCATGAGTCATTCCTCCATTCAATTACAGAATCTCGGACTTCTTCAGCAGCACCCGCACCGTATCGGTGGGCTGAGCGCCGTTCGCGATCCACTTCTTAGCCTTCTCGGCATCGATGTTCACGACCGCGGGCTCCTTGGTGGGATCGTAGTAACCGATCTCCTCGATGAAACGACCATCGCGGGGGAAGCGGCTATCCGCCACCACCACACGGTAGAAGGGAGCCTTCTTAGCGCCCATACGGCGCAGACGAATCTTAACAGCCAAACCTGTCACCTCCTATAATTTGTTACGGCCCGGTCACTTGCGTGACACAAGGGCATTTATTGTATAAACCCCGGGCCGTATGCTGGCTGGGTTATACCAAAATCAGGGCGCCTTATCGGCGCAGGCCGGGAAGCCCCAGCCGACGGCCAAGCGCTTTGGGGTTGCGCTTGATCTGCTTCATCATTTTCTGCATCATCTCGAACTGGCGCAGCAGCTTGTTCACCTGCTCAACGCTGGTACCGCTGCCGGCGGCAATGCGCCGCTTGCGCTTGGGGTTGATGATGGAGGGCTTTTCCCTCTCCGCTTTGGTCATGCTTTGAATGATGGCCTCAACGTGAACGAATTCCCGCTCGTCGATCTGGCTGGTGTCAATGCTGCCCGCGCCGGGAAGCATGGAGAGCATGGCCGCCGCGCCGCCCATTTTTTTCATCTGGTTCAGCTGGTCGAGCATATCGTTCATGTCGAACTTGTTCTCCAGCATCCGCTTGGCGGTTTCCTTGGCCTGCTTGGCATCCTGTGCGTCCTGTGCCTTTTCGATCAGGGTGAGCACATCGCCCATGCCCAGAATCCGGCCGGCCATACGGCCCGGATGGAACACCTCCAGGTCGTCCAGCTTTTCGCCGGTGCCCTGGAACTTGATGGGCTTTCCGGTCACCGCCAGCACGCTGAGGGCCGCACCGCCGCGGGTGTCGCCGTCGGTTTTGGTAAGGATGATGCCGTCCACGCCCACCTTCTCGTTGAAGGCCTTGGCCACATTCACAGCGTCCTGACCGGCCATAGCGTCCACCACCAGCAGGACCTCATCCACCGTGACCGCCTCGCGGATGCGGGCCAGCTCCTCCATGAGGGCGTCGTCCACATGCAGACGGCCGGCCGTATCCAGAATCACGATGTCATTGCCGTGGTCCTTGGCGTGGGCGTAGGCCTTTTGGGCGATGATCTCCGGCTTTTCGGTGCCCAGGCTGAACACCGGAACCCCGGCCTGTGCGCCCACGACCTGCAGCTGGTCAATGGCGGCGGGGCGATAAATGTCGCAGGCCACCAGCAGCGGGCGGTGCCCCTGCTTGAGGAAATACTTGGCCAGCTTAGCCGCATGGGTGGTTTTGCCGTTGCCCTGCAGGCCGCACATCATCAGCACGGTGGGGCCTTTGCTCTTGATGTGGATGTGAGCCGCCTCCTGGCCGCCCATCAGATTCGTCAGCTCTTCGTTGACGATCTTCACCACCTGCTGGGCGGGGGTCAGGCTTTCCATGACCTCCTGGCCCATGGCGCGCTCACTCACCTGATTGCAGAAATCTTTTGCAACCTTGAAGTTTACGTCCGCCTCCAGCAGGGCCATCCGCACTTCGCGCATAGCGGCCTTAATGTCCGCCTCGCTGAGCTTGCCTTTGCCGCGCAGCCGTTTAAAAACGCCATTCAAACGATCGGAAAGAGATTCAAATGCCATGCTTTCTTCCCCTTTCACTCGCTGATGGTGTTGATGATGTCCAGCATCTCGCGGGCATCCCGGTCAATTTTGTTCGAGACTGCGTAGTTGTTGCTGTTGCAGAACTGAATGTCCCGGGCCAGCTCTTCCAGGCGGGCAACCCCCTCCTGAACCGTCCGGTAGCGGGCGGCAAAGCCCACCTTTTCTTCCAGCTCCTGCATGACCGCCTCGCCGCGCTTGATCGCGTCCCGCACACCCTGCCGGGTAATGCCGAAGTTGTCCGCGATTTCCGCCAGCGACAAGTCGTCGTTGTAATACTGCACCATCATGTCCCGCTGCTTCTCGGTCAGCACCTCGCCGTAAAAATCCAACAGATAGGACATCGCCAGATTTTTGGCCATTGCCGTTCCTTCCTGCCCTCGGGGCGTAAAGTTGTTTTGCTTTACAACAAGCGTTATTTTACCAGAGCCTTCTGCCCCTGTCAAGGGGTTTGCCAAAAGAAATCCGCATATCTTTGCCTTTTCGTCCTGTTTTTTTGCCTCAATTTTTATTTCAGGTGAAACGGGACTTTCTCTCGTCCATTCCTGCGGCTGAATCGGCCGTTTTCCCGGGATTGTTCTCGTTTGATTCAGGTTTCGCTGTCCTTTTTGTGCTTCATCCATTATAATAGGTAGAAGAATCGCAAATTGCGGATCGTTCCTGGTTCAAGCGTTTTCGGGGTGCAAAGGAGGAAGCGTCCATGCCGGTGCTGGAAAATTACTACGAACATCTGTACCATGGGCCTGTGGTGTCTCTGCGTGGCTATTGTGCCCACCATCGGCTGCAAGGCAGCATTCTGGCCTATCTGGATTTCGGCGGGGCCACCGGCAGCGCCAAGGACGGCCTGGCCGAGGGTATGCTGGCGCTGGCAGCGGAACAGGGGCTTCTGGCCAAAGGGCAGCCCATTGTGGAGGCCAGCAGCGGCACCTTTGCCGTGGCGCTGACCATTGCCGCCCGCCACAGCGGCCACCCGGTCACCCTCACCATGCCCGAAGGCGTTCCGGATGAGCGAAAAAAGCTGCTGCGCAGTCTGGGGGCACAGCTGGCCTTTTCCAGCCCGCTGGACGGCCGCCGCGGCGCCGAGCGGCTGGCCCGGGAACTGGCCGAAACCCAGAACGGCTACTACACCAACTATTTTGCCAACGATCTGAACCCGGAATACCATCGGCGGGTCACCGGGCCAAACATTTTGAAGGAGACCGACAGCCAGCTGGACGCGGTGGTCATCGGGGTGGGCAGCGGCGGCACCATCACCGGCGTGGGTGAATATCTGCGCGCCTGGGAGAACACCGTCAAGGTGGTGGCCGTAGAGCCTTACGAAAGTCAGGCCATCGGGGGCGGCTTCCCGGGGCGGCACGGCATTGCCGGGTTGGGCGCAGGCTTTGTGCCGGAGAACTACAACCCCTATGTGGTGGACCGGGTGATGGCCGTAAACACCGGCGAAGCCCAGCGCGCGGCCGACGAGGTGGTGCGCACCGACGGTGTTCCCGCCGATGTAAGCGGCGGGGCCGTGCTGGCCGCCGCCCGCCTGCTGGTGGAAAAGGGCGAGGCCTCCCGCCCGCTGTGTGTGTTCTGTGGCCGCCGCAGCCTGGAGTAAAATCGCTCGGTTTATCGTCCCTGCAACCAGCAGTTGCCGAAATGCCGACGGCGGTTGGTTGCGCCGATTCGCCCCTTGCCCTATACTGAAAGCACCGGAACCTGAGCGCTCAAAACAACATCTCACCGGCACGCCGCCCCGGCTCAACCGAGGGCGCGCTGCCCGTAAAAAGGAGAGGATTCTATGACCATTGGTCAACGCATTGCCGCCTTGCGCAAACAGGCCGGGCTCTCGCAGGAGGCTCTGGCCGCCCAGCTGAACGTCAGCCGGCAGGCCATTGGCAAGTGGGAGGCAGACGCAAGCCTGCCCGGGCTGGACAACCTTCAGGAACTGGCCCGCGCCCTGGGTGTAAGCTGCGACGAGCTGCTCACCGGCGAAAAGCGCCCGACCGCAGCCGATCAGCCCGAGCCGCCCGCCGGGGCCGCGCCCTCGTTGGAGGGCATTCAGGCGCTGTTCGCCGAGAGTGAGCAGCGCCGTCAGGCCAGCCAGAGGCGCCGCAATCGGCGCACGCTGGTCGCCGGCGTTGTGCTGGCCGCCGCGGCCTTGCTGCTGCTGATCCATTACGCCAGCCAGATGAACTCGCTGAAAAATCAGATGAATCAGGTCACCGACCAGCTGAACGGCCTGTACAGCTCCATCAACAGCCGCATTGACTCCATTGAGGGCAACGTGCAGAAAAGCCTGGAGGAGAGCAACAGCCTCGTGGCCGATTGGAGCAGCCAGTTCGGGGAATATTCCGAGGAGGACGACACCATTACTCTGACCCTGACCGCCCTGCCCAAAACCTTGGCGGAGGACACCACCGCCCTGTTCCGGGTGCAGCCCAGCGGCGGGCAGGAAATCGAGGTTCCCGCTCAGCGTCAGGGCAGCAGCTTCACCGCACAGGCCGCGCTGCCCCTGTGCAGTGACTGCACCTTCTCCGTGGGCTTCACCAGCGGCGGCGTGACTCAGTATCAGCAGCTGGGGAGTGCCTACGACCTGGAACGGCCTTACCGGATGGAGCTGGACTTTTATTCCCCCGGTTGGAGCATGACCTACGGCTTCGCGCCTAAGTTCACTGTGGACACCCTGTCGATTTACGGCACCTATCCCACCGTGACCGGCTCCGACGGCATCTGCCAACTGAGCCAGTATGTTGTCTCCGCCCAGCTGGAGGTGTACAATGGAACCCAGCTGCTCACAACGCTGGATGTTCCCGCCGAACAGTGGAAGTCGGTAAACGAGGCGGCCCTCAACACCCCCTCCGACTCCGTCGCCGCCGAACAGCTTGTGAACGGCATAGCCCGCGGGTATGTGTGGATGGACTGCACCGTCTTTTTGAACGAACAGACCATCTCCCTGCCCGATGGGTTTGACCCGGACACCGCTTCGTTCCGCTTTGTGCTGCTGATTACCGACAACAATGGCCGCACCACCCGGCTTGAGGCCGACTAAACCGGGCGGCCGCCCTTTCTCACTCGTTTAAGGAGCTTTTTATGACGGATTCTTTTACCGCCCGCCTTCGGGCCCGATTTGACCACTGGCTGCGCACCGCACCGCCCACCCGGCTGATCGTCAGCAGCTTTCTGCTGGTGGTGGCGCTGGGCACCCTGCTTCTGCTGCTGCCGTTTTCCACCAAAGCGCCATTAAAGCCCCTTGACGCATTGTTCACCGCCGTAAGTGCCACCTGCGTAACCGGTCTGGTGGCGGTGGACACTTACAGCACCTTCACCGGTTTCGGCCAGGCAGTGGTGCTGGCCATGATTCAGATCGGCGGCCTGGGGCTGGTGACCTTCGCTAGCTTTTTCACCCTCAGCTTCACCCGCCGGCAGGATTACCGCACCCTGCAGCTGGTGGGGGAATCGGTGAGCAGCAGCGGCCTGGCGGAGGCCAGAGGACTGCTGAGCATGGTGGTGCGGCTGGCGGCCGGGTTTGAACTGGCGGGCGCGCTGCTGATGCTGCCGGTGTTTGTGCCCCAATATGGGCCGGAAGGCATCTGGATCGCCCTCTTTCTGGCGGTCTCCTCCTTCTGCAACGCCGGGTTTGACATTCTGGGTCGGGCCGCGCCTTATGTAAGCCTCACCGGCTACGTGCACAACTGGTACGTGCAGGCGGTGCTCATGTTCCTGATCATCGCGGGCGGCCTGGGCTTCATCGTCTGGGTCGATCTGATGGAATGGCCCAAGCGCCGGCGGCTGCGGCTGCAAAGCAAAGTGGTGCTGCTGGTTTCGGCGGTGCTCACCCTGGGCGGGGCGCTGTGCTTCGCCCTGCTGGAGTGGCACAACCCCGCCACGCTGGGGGCGCTCAGCGGGCCTGACGCCGCCATGGCCAGCCTGTTCCAGTCGGTCAGCGCCCGCACGGCCGGCCTGAACACCGTGGATCTGGCCAGCCTGTTCTCGCTGACCAAGCTGCTCATGTGCATTCTGATGTTCATCGGCGCGGCTCCCGGCGGCACCGGCGGCGGCATTAAAGTTACCACTGTGAGCGTGCTTTTGGTCACCGTGCTGTGCGTAGCGCGGGGCCAGGAGGATGCCGTGATGTTCGGCCACCGCATCGGCAAAAAGACCGTTTACCGGGCGCTTACCATTCTTTTGGTGGGGCTGGGTGCGGTGGCGGTGGCCACCGTAGCCATGTTCTACAACACCTCCAGCGCCGTCAGCGAAATGGACAGCATGTTTGAGGCCTGCAGTGCCTTTGCCACGGTGGGCCTCTCGGTGGGCGTAACCGCCACCATGCAGGCCGCCGCCAAACTGGTCACCATCCTCACCATGTTTGTTGGGCGTGTGGGGCCGGTGGCCCTGGCCATCAGCCTGGCCGGCAGCACCCCGCCCAGTGCCGCCCGCACCGTACTGCCCGAGGGGCAGGTAAACGTGGGCTGAGGCGCAAATTCGCTCTTGCAAAGCCGTTTGCGTTCTGCTATACTGGCACTGTTCTCGCAATTTTAATTGTATAATACGCATCCCCGCCGCCGGGCGGGGTTCCCGGCAATTCGCCGGATATGCGCCGCGTTTTGCATCGTAGGCCTTTGAAGATGCAAAGCAGCGGCGCTTTTGCGTGTTTTGGGAGGAATTCACCATGAACAAGCCTACGGCGCTTCAGGAATACATCCGCTACGTCTCGCTGAACGTGGCGGCAATGCTGGGGCTGTCCCTTTACATTCTGGCCGACACCTTTTTTGTGGCCCAGGGCGTCGGGTCGGACGGCCTGGCCGCGCTGAACCTGGCGGTGCCCCTGTACAACATCATGCACGGCACCGGCCTGATGCTGGGCATGGGCGGAGCCACCAAGTTCACGCTTCTGGCCAGCCAGGGCAAGCACCAGGACGCCAACCGCATGTTCACCACGGCAGTTCAGGCCACCGTGTGCGCCGCCGTGTTCTTTTTCCTGCTGGGGGCGCTGGGGGCACCCGGCCTCACCCGGCTGCTGGGCGGCGAGGGCCATGTGGGCCAGCTGACCTGCACCTATCTGCGGGTGCTGCTCATGTTTTCGCCGGTCTTTCTATTCAACGACCTGATGATCTGCTTTGTGCGCAACGATGGTGCCCCCCGCCGGGCCATGGCCGCCACGCTCACCGGCTGCCTGATGAACATCGTGCTGGACTATGTGTTCATTTTCCCGCTGGGCATGGGGATGTTCGGTGCGGTGCTGGCCACCGGCTGTTCCCCCATTCTGGGGCTGATCATCCAGTCCGGCCACTGGCTGGGCGGCAAGGCCAGCTTTCAGCTGCAAAAAACTACGCCCCGCCCGGCGGAGCTTGGCTCCATCGGCGCCCTTGGCTTCCCCTCTTTTTTGTCGGAGGCCTGCTCCGGTGTGGTGATGATCCTGTTCAACACCATCCTGCTGCAGGTGGAGGGCAGTATCGGGGTGGCCGCCTACGGCGTGGTGGCCAATCTGGCGCTGGTGGTCACCGCCATGTTCACCGGCATTGCCCAGGGCACCCAGCCGCTGCTCAGCCAGGCCTGCGGCCAGCGGGACGCCGCCCGCGTGGGCTTTTTCCTGCGGTGCGCCATTGCAACGGCGCTGGTCCTCTCGGCGCTGGTCATCGCCTGCACCCTGCTGTTTGCCGACCCCATTGCCCTGGCCTTCAACAGTGAGGACAGCGCCCGGCTTCAGGCACTTGCCCGCCAGGGGCTGCACCTGTATTTTCTCAGCGCGCCCTTTGTGGGGCTGTGCATTCTGCTGTGCCTGTTTTTCACGGCCACCGACCGCCCCCGCCCGTCCCACATCATTGCGCTTCTGCGGGGCTTCTTTCTGGTGGTGCCTGTCACCCTGGTGCTGGCCCGCCTGTTCGGCTTGACCGGCGTGTGGCTGGCCGTGCCCGCCGCCGAGGCGCTGACCGCCCTGATTGGGCTTATGCTGTATCTGCGCCAGCCCAAGCCCCGGGCCCTGCCGCCGCGCTGACCACTTGACAGCCGGAGAAGCTGCATTATAATGGCCTCATAAGGCTCGTCTTTTTGCACATTCTGCCTACACAAAGCCCGGCCTTGTTGCCTGCTGAGGGGAGGAATTTCAAAAGCCATGCAAGATACAAACGCCAAAAAGCCGGATCTGATCCACGGCACCCTGTGGAGCAGCATTCTGCTGTATGCCCTGCCCGTGGCCGCCACCGCCATTCTGGAACAGCTGTTCAACGCGTCCGACGTGGCCGTCGTCGGCAATTTTTCCGTGGGCGATAAAACGGTGGCCGTTGCGGCCGTGGGTGCCAACAGCTCGGTGATCGGTCTGCTGCTGAACTTTTTCATCGGCATTTCGCTGGGTGCCACCGTCGTCATCGCCAACGCCATCGGCCGAAACGACAAGCAGGTGGTGCACCGGGCCGTGCACACCGCGATTTTTATGGCGCTGGCCGGCGGTGTGCTGGTGGCCGCGCTGGGTGAGGCCTTTGCCAAACCACTGCTGAGCACCCTAAACGTGCCCGACGACGTATTCCCCTACGCACTGCTGTACCTGCGCATTTATCTGCTGGGTATGCCCGTGATTCTCCTCTACAACTTCGAGGCCGCCATCTTCCGCAGCATTGGCGACACCCGCACACCTCTGATTGCCCTGACGCTTTCCGGCGTGCTGAACGTGGTGCTGAACCTGTTTTTTGTGCTGGTGCTGAAAATGACCGTGAACGGCGTAGCCACCGCCACCGTTCTGGCCAACTGCTTCAGCTCTCTGGTGCTGCTGCGACGCCTGCTCACCACCGACCTGCCCGTGCGGGTGACCCTGCGCGACCTGGGCATTGACGTGCACATCTTTAAAAAGATCATGAGCATCGGCCTGCCCTCCGGCATTCAAAGCGCGGTGTTCTCCATCTCCAACATCGTCATCCAGTCCGCCATCAACAGCCTGGGTACCGTGGTCATCGCCGCCTCCAGCGCTGCCTTCAACATTGAGATCATGGCCTACTATGTGCTGAACTCCTTCAGCCAGGCCTGCACGACCTTTGTGGGCCAGAATTACGGTGCCGGCCGGCTGGACCGCTGCCGCAAAACCCTGATTCTGTGCCTGGTGGAGGATCTCATCGCCTCGGCCTGCGCCATTGGGCTGGTGCTGCTGTGCGGCAAATCGCTGCTGGCCATCTTTAACAATGACCCCGAGGTCATCGCCATCGGCTACACCCGCCTGCTCATCATCTTCTCGGCCTACACGTTCAGTATGCTGTACGAGGTGATGTCCGGTTATCTGCGCGGCTTCGGCATCTCGCTGGTGCCCGCCGTACTCACCACGCTGGGCGTGTGCGGGGTGCGCATCAGCTGGATCCAGTTTGTGTTCCCCCTGAGCCGTACCTTCTCCACCATTATGATCGCCTACCCGGCCAGCCTTTCCACCACCGCGCTGCTCATCGGCATTGCGCTGTTTGTGTATCAGCCCTCCCGCCGCTACGCCGCAAAACAGGCCAAGCAGTACGCCGGCTGCTGAACATAGTTTTTTACAAACATACAAATGCCCGCCGCAGAGATTTCTGCGGCGGGCATTTTATATTTCATATTTTATCGCAAATTGTGTCGCTTTATGCCATTTTACTGCACTCCATCGGCGTACCCCTGCACCAGATTTACCAGCACCTGCACCGCCCGGTCCATCCGTTCGGCGGTGATAAATTCATACACGCCGTGGAAGTTAAAGCCGCCGGTCCCCAGGTTCGGGCAGGGAAGCCCCATGTAGGAAAGCAGGGCACCGTCGGTGCCGCCGCGCACGGGCTGTTCTGTCGGTTCCAGCCCCGCCGCCCGGATGGCCGCCCGGGCGTGTTCCACAAGATGCATATGCGGCTTGATTTTTTCCAACATATTATAATAGCTGTCCTGCATATCCAGGGTGACGGTGCCCTCACCGTACACATGGTTCATCCAGGCTGCAATGTCCCGCATACGCTGCTTGCGCGCCTCAAACCGCTGCTGGTCATGGTCCCGCAGGATGTACCCCAGTTTTGCGCCGCTCACCGTGCCGATCATGCTGGTCAGGTGGTAAAAGCCCTCCCGGCCCTCGGTGTGCTCCGGCCGCTCTGCCGCCGGCAGCATCCCGTGGAATTCCATGGCCAGATTCTGGGCGTTCACCATGGCGTTTTTCGCCGTGCCTGGGTGGACCGACAGCCCCCGGAAGCTCACCGTGGCCCTCGCCGCGTTGAAGTTTTCGTACTCCAGCTCGCCCACGTCGCCGCCGTCCACCGTATAGGCAAACGCCGCGCCGAAGCGCTCCAGGTCAAACAGGCTTGCACCCTCGCCGATCTCCTCGTCCGGGGTAAAGGCCACACACAGCGGGCCATGGGGCAGATGTTCGGCCTGAAGCCGCTCGATGGCCGTGAGGATCTCTGCCACACCGGCCTTGTCGTCCGCCCCCAGCAGGGTGGTGCCGTCGGTGGTGATCAGAGTCTCACCCTGACATTTGCGCAGATCCGGGAATTGTTCCGCCCGAAGGGACAGGCCGGAGGCGCCCAGCGCCACGGTGCCGCCGTCATAGTTCGGGTGCAGCTGCGGGGCAACCCCGTCGCCGGGGGCCTCGTCCGAAGTGTCCATATGGGCAATCAGGCCCAGCGGGGCCGCCTGCTCGCATCCGGGCGTGGCCGCCAGATGGGCATACACATAGGCGTGCTCGTCCATGGCGGCATCCGTCAGGCCCAGCTCGTTCAGGTCGCCCACCAGCCGCCGGGCCAGGTCAAACTGCCCCGGAGTCGAAGGGTGGCATTCCCGGTCCGGTGCCGACTGGGTGGCATAGCTCACATATTCCAACAGGCGTTCATAGGCACGCATCTTCCAAAACCTCCGGTCGTTTTTCGCTTGATTCAGCCCGGCACATCGGCACAGGCCGCTGAATTTTCTCTCGGCAAAACCGTTCTCACCAAGAAAGTATACCACGCCGCCGGGCCGCTGAAAAGCGCCTGCCGCACCCCGATTCCACCCAAGGGGTGGAAAAGCTGTTACTTTTGTGATACAATTATCGTATTTATGAGAGTGATTCTGCGCTTTTGCGGGGTTTTGCGGCCTTTTTCCGCTCAAACCGCCCACAAAGCGACCGTTTTACAACGATTTTTGCGGCTTTTGCCGCATCAAGGCAAGGGGGCCCTTTTATGGCAGACGTCAGTACCTTCAACGGCAAAACGCTTATGATCACCGGTGGCACCGGTTCGTTCGGTTCCACCGTGCTCAAGCATTTTCTGGATTCCGACCTGAAAGAGATCCGCATTTTCTCCCGCGATGAAAAAAAGCAGGACGATATGCGCCATGAGCTGCAGGCCAAACACCCGGAACAGGCCGGCAAGGTCAAGTTCTACATCGGCGACGTGCGCAACCCGCAGTCCATCCGGGACGCAATGCCCGGCGTGGACTACATCTTCCATGCCGCCGCCCTGAAGCAGGTTCCTTCCTGCGAGTTCTTCCCCATGCAGGCGGTGCAGACCAACATCATCGGCACCGACAATGTGCTGCACGCCGCCATTGATGCCGGGGTCAAGCGTGTGGTCTGCCTGTCCACCGACAAGGCCGCCTACCCCATCAACGCCATGGGCATTTCCAAGGCTATGATGGAGCACGTGATTTACGCCAACGCCCGCGTGGCCGCGGAGCGGGGCGGCACCACCATCTGCTGCACCCGGTACGGCAACGTGATGTGCAGCCGCGGCAGCGTGATTCCCCTGTTCATCGACCAGATCAAGTCCGGCAAGCCCATCACCATCACCGACCCCAACATGACCCGCTTCCTCATGAACCTGGACGAGGCTGTGGATCTGGTCATGTTCGCGTTCCAGCACGCCAACCCCGGTGACCTGTTCATTCAGAAGGCGGACGCCTCCACCATCGGCGATCTGGCCAAGGCGGTGCAGAAGCTGTTCGGCGACACCGGCACCCACATCATCGGCACCCGCCACGGCGAGAAGCTGTATGAAACCCTGATGACCCGCGAAGAGCGGCTGCGCAGTGAGGACATGGGCCATTACTTCCGCGTTGCGGCCGACAGCCGCGACCTGAACTACGACAAGTTTGTGGTGAAGGGCGAGGTGAAAACCATGGCCGACGAAAGCTACACCAGCCACAACACCACCCGGCTGGATGTGGACGGCACCGTGCAGAAGATTCTCACCACCGACTACGTGCAGGAAGAGCTGAAGAAGCTGGAAGCTGAGCGCAGCCGGTAAGCGTTCACCGCAGGAGGCAGATCATGGAAAAGAACTCCCCCATTCTCATCACCGGCGCAGGCGGTTTTGTGGGCAAAAATCTGGTGGCCACCCTGCGCACGGCGGGCTATACCGACCTGATGCTGTTTGAAAAGGATGACACCCCCGAAACTCTGGCGGATTACTGCCGCCGGGCCGCGTTTGTGGTGCATCTTGCCGGCATCAACCGCCCCACCGACCCCTCCGAATTTTACACGGGCAATGCGGGCTTGACGGATACGCTGCTGGCCGATCTGGAGGCCGCCGGGAACACCGCGCCGGTGCTGGTCACCTCCAGCACCCAGGCCGAGCTGGACAACGACTACGGCAAGAGCAAGCGGCAGGCGGAAGAGGCCATTTTTGCCCATCGCCGCCGCACCGGTGCAGCGGTGTATGTGTTCCGTATGCCCGGTGTGTTCGGCAAATGGTGCCGCCCCAACTACAACAGCGTTGTGGCCACCTTCTGCCACAATGTGGCCCACGGCCTGCCCATTCAGGTGCGGGACCCGGCGTTTTCTCTGCCGCTGGTCTACATTGACGACGTGGTGGCCTGCATTCTGGCCGCCTTTGACGGCGACGTGATGATGGACCGCTCGGCCACCCCCATCTGCCATATGCACCCCATCCACGAGGTTACGCTGGGCCGCCTGGCCGAGCTGATTCAGGGCTTCGCCGCCGGGCGCACCAGCCTGGCCGTGCCAGACCTGGCTCCCGGAAGCTTTGAAAAAAAGCTCTATTCCACCTACCTTTCCTATCTGCCCTCCGACCAGTTCAGCTATCCGCTGGAAATGCACACGGACAATCGGGGCAGCTTTACCGAGTTTCTCCGCAGCCCGGAGCGGGGTCAGGTGAGCATCAACATCTCCCACCCCGGCATCGTGAAGGGCAACCACTGGCACCACACCAAGAATGAGAAGTTCCTGGTAGTAAAGGGCGAGGGCGTCATCCGCTTCCGCAATATTTTCTCCAGGGAAGTCATCGAATACCATGTCTCCGGCGACAAGCTGGAGGTGGTGGACATCCCCTGCGGCTACACCCACAACATTGAAAACGTCGGCACCGAGGACATGGTCACGGTCATGTGGGCCAACGAAGCCTTCGACCCGGACCATCCGGACACCTTCTTTGAACCGGTGTGAGAGGAGAACATCCATGGCTGATTACAGCAACATTTCTTTTAAGAACAACGGCAAGCTGAAGCTGCTGATCATCGTGGGCACCCGCCCGGAGATCATCCGTCTGGCCGCCGTCATCAATAAAACCCGCAAGTACTTTGACGTGATTCTGGCCCACACCGGCCAGAACTACGACTACAACCTGAACGGCGTGTTCTTCCACGACCTGCAGCTGGCTGACCCCGAAGTGTATATGAACGCCGTGGGCGCAGACCTGGGCGAGACCATGGGCAACATCATCGCCGAGAGCTACAAGCTGATGGCGGCCATCCAGCCGGACGCCGTGCTGGTGCTGGGCGATACCAACAGCTGTCTGAGCGTCATTGGGGCCAAGCGGCTGCATATCCCCATCTTCCACATGGAGGCCGGCAACCGCTGCAAGGACGAGTGCCTGCCCGAGGAGACCAACCGCCGCATCGTGGACATCATCTCGGATGTGAACATGGCCTACTCCGAGCACGCCCGCCGCTATCTGGCGGACACCGGCCTGCCGAAAGAGCGCACCTATGTGACCGGTTCCCCCATGGCCGAGGTGCTGCACCAGAATCTGGACAAGATCGAGGCATCGGACATTCACACTCGCCTGGGGCTGGAGAAGGGCAAGTACATCCTGCTTTCTGCCCACCGGGAAGAAAACATCGACACGGAGAAAAATTTCACCTCTCTCTTCACTGCCATCAACAAAATGGCCGAGAAGTACGATATGCCCATCCTCTACTCCTGCCACCCCCGCAGCCGCAAGCGTCTGGAGCAGAGCGGCTTCCAGCTGGACAAGCGCGTCATTCAGCATGAGCCTCTGGGCTTCCACGACTACAACTGCCTGCAGATGAACGCCTTCTGCGTGGTGTCGGACAGCGGCACCCTGCCGGAGGAGAGCAGCTTCTTCACCAGCGTGGGCCATCCCTTCCCGGCGGTGTGCATTCGTACCAGCACCGAGCGCCCGGAAGCATTGGACAAGGGTGACTTTATCCTCGCCGGCATCGATGGTGACCATCTGCTGCAGGCCGTGGACGTGGCTGTGGAAATGAACAGGAACCGCGATCTGGGCATTCCCGTGCCGGATTATGTGGACGAAAACGTGTCCGATAAGGTTGTAAAAATTATTCAGAGCTACACCGGCGTTGTAAATAAAATGGTGTGGCGTAAATACTAAGCAAAGAAACAGGAGCCGCTTATGTCCGCTGCCGGGGATGAGGCGGCGATGTGCTGGCGGAGGCCCCGCCGCAGGGCCTCCCCCCTGTGTTTGAAAACAACGATGTGGCGATTTATGCACTGAATGCCAGCACCGAATAACCAAGCCGGAGAGACAAACGGATGCAGAAACGAATTTTAGTGGTAACCCAGCATTACTGGCCCGAAAACTTCCGCATCAACGACATTGTGGAGGGATTTGTGGCCGACGGCATTCAGGTGGATGTACTGTGCGGGCTGCCCAATTACCCCAAGGGGGAATGGTTTGACGGCTACCGCTACACCGGCCCCCGCACCCAGCTGCATGAGGGCGTGCACGTTTACCGCGCCGGGGAAATCCCCCGCAAGGGCAACAGCGGGCCGATGATCTTTCTCAATTATGTCAGCTGGCCGTTTTTCGCCCTGTTCAGCCTGTGGCGGCTGAAAGGCCCCTACGACGGCATTTTGTGCTACAACACCAGTCCCGTGCTGATGAGCCTGCCCGCCCTCGTGTACGGCAAGCGCCATCACACCCCGGTCACCAACTACGTGCTGGACATCTGGCCGGAGAACCTCTACTCGGTTCTTCCGGTGAAAAGCGCGTTCTGGCGCGGCATCGCCCATCGGGTCAGCGACTGGCATTACCGCCGGGCTGACCGGCTCATTGCCATGAGCGAGGGGCTGCGCCAGCGCCTGGTGGAGCGCACCGGCAAGCCGAACGCACAGGTGGCTGTGATTCCTCAGTATTGCGAGGATTTTTACGCTGTACCCCAGCCGGATGAAGCCCTGAACGCCCAATTTGCAGGCCGGTTCAATCTGGTGTTCACCGGCAATTTCAGCCCGGCGCAAAGTCTGGAGACGGTCATCCGTGCCGCCGTACAGGCCCACCGTCAGGGGGCGGACAAGCTGCACCTGCTTCTGGTGGGGGACGGCATGAGCCGCCCGTCGCTGGAAGCCCTGGTGGACGAACTGAACGCCCGGGACGTGGTCACGTTTTACGGCAGCGTGCCGCCCACCCGCATTCCCGCCTTTACCGCTCTGGCGGACGCGCTGGTGGTGAGCCTTTCCGACAGTCCGGATCTGGGCCTGACGGTTCCCGCCAAGGTGGCCAGCTACATGGCCGCCTCAAAGCCCCTGCTGGCCAGCATGGACGGCGAGGGGCGGGCGGCCGTTGAACAGGCCGGCTGCGGCTGGGCCAGCGCCGCCTGTGACGTGGACGCCCTTGCCCAAAACATGCAGGCGGCCTGCTCGGCTGACCTTGCCCAGCGAAAGGCCCTCGGCGAACGTGCCTTCGCCTACTACCGCGCCCATTACCGCCGCCGGGAGCTTCTGACCCGGCTGGAGGAATTCATTCTGGGGTAACGTTTCCCGGCCCGTTTTGCCGGAACAGCAGCTTCTGCACCCACACATTTCGAGGTATTGATTTTGAAGACATTGGTTCTGATCCCCTGCTACAACGAGGAAGCCAACATCGTTCGGGTCGTTGAGCGGCTGAAGGCCACCTGCCCGGAGGTGGATTATCTGGTCATCAACGATTGCTCCCGCGACCGCAGCGAAGAAATTCTGCGCGAACACGGGTACAATTACCTGACTCTTCCGGTCAACCTTGGCATTGGCGGCGGCGTGCAGTGCGGGTATCGCTATGCCCGCGCCAATGGGTACGACATCACCGTTCAGATGGACGGCGACGGCCAGCATGACCCCGCCTATCTGGCCAAGGTGGTCGGCCCGGTGGCCCGGGGCGAAATGGATATGTGCATCGGCAGCCGCTTTATCACCAAAGAGGGCTTTCAGACCAGCCCCCTGCGGCGCTTCGGCATCAACTTCCTCAGCGGGCTGATTTTTCTGCTCACCGGGCTGCGGGTGCGGGACGTGACCAGCGGCTTCCGCGCCTGCGGCAAAGAAATGACCAACTACTTTGCCGACCACTACGCGCCCGATTACCCGGAGCCGGAGGCCATTCTGGATGCGGTGCTCAACGGCTACACCGTGGGGGAGGCCCCGGTGATCATGCAGGAGCGCCAGGGCGGCGTCTCCTCCATTCACAGCTTCAAAAGCGCCTATTATATGATCAAGGTTTCCCTGTCGCTGATCGTTCACCGGCTGGGCAGCCACCCCAAAAAACGGAGGAAGAGCGCATGACACCGGAACTTCAAATCATTCTGCTGGTAGGGGCGGTGATCTACCTGCTGCTGATTTTCCGTCTGCTGAAAATCGGCAAACTCAGCATCAAGTTCAGCCTGCTGTGGCTGGCCAGCGGGGCCGTTCTGGTTCTGTTTGCGGTATGCCCATACGTGGTGTACGTTCTGCGGGACATTCTGGAGATTCAGATGCCCTCGAACCTGGTGTTCCTGCTTCTGTTCTGCTTTGTGCTGCTGGTGCTGCTCATTCTCAGCGTGGCCGTCAGCGATTATGCCGACCGGCTCAAGCGGCTCACGCAGGAAAACGCCATGTTGGAAAAGCGCGTGCGGGAACTGGAGCACCGGCTGAACGGCCGGGAGCGCTGATCCGGTTCCGCCCGTTGTTTTTGCGGCCGGGCCAGTACTTGCCGCTGTGCCCTTGCGGGGCCGCAAACAATGCATTTTGCCGCACTCTATCGCTTTGAGAGGAAGAAGAACATCCATGGATTTCAATTCACTGGTTTATCTGGGCTTTTTTTGCGCCGTTGCGGTTGTAAACTATCTGCTGCCGAAAGCGGCCCGCCCCTGGCTGCTGCTGGCTGCCAGCTACGCCTTTTATCTCTATGACCCCCACAACGCGCAGCTCGTCGCTCTGCTTCTCAGCGCCACCCTCATCACCTGGGCCTGCGGCCTGGCCCTGGGGCGGCTGACGGATCCTTGGGTTCGGCGGCTTTTTTTATGTCTGTCGTTTCTCACCTGCATGGGAGTACTTTTCTTTTACAAATATTATGACTTTTTCGGTCAGGCTCTGCTAGGCATCCATTTTACGCCCCTGAAGCTGGTAGCGCCTCTGGGCCTTTCCTACTTCACCTTTGCCAGCCTGGGCTACGCCGTGGATCAGTACCAGGGCAAGTACCCGCCGGAGAAGAACCTCTTCCGGTATGCACTGTTTGTGAGCTTTTTCCCCGCCATCGTCACCGGCCCCATCGAGCAGGGCGACCATCTGCTGCCCCAGCTGAAGGCCCCCCGCCCCTTTGATTACGACCGGTGCGCCGGCGGTTTGTTCCGTATGCTGTGGGGCTATGTGAAAACCATGGTGATCGCCGAGGCGGTCTCCCCCTTTGTCCGGCAGGTCTATTCCCACCCGGCCGACTATGCCGGCCCCTATCTTGCGGTGGCTGCGGTGCTGTTCAGCCTGTACCTGTATATGAACTTCTCCGGCTGCTGCGACCTGGCCATCGGCAGCACCCGCATTCTGGGCTATGACCTGCTGGAAAACTTTGAAAGCCCCTTCCTGGCCCCCACCTTCCGGGAGCTGTGGCGGCGCTGGCACATGAGCCTGACCGGCTGGTTCCGGCGGTATCTGTACATCCCCCTGGGCGGCAGCCGCAAGGGGCTGTTCCGCCACTGCCTGAACCTTCTACTGGTGTTTCTGTTCAGCGGCCTGTGGCATGGGGCCGACTGGGGCTACCTGTGGTGGGGTCTAATCAGCGGCCTGCTCTCGGTGGCCGGGCTGCTGTGGGACAAGGCCCTCAAACGGCCCAAAACGCCTCAGCCCGTGCCCCTGCCGCTGCGCATTCTGCAGGTGATCCGCACGGATCTGCTGTTCAGCCTGGTGTTCGTATTCTTCGCCTGCGCGCTCTATGGCTCTTCCCCGGCCATGATATTCACCGGGCTGTTCAAGGGCTGGTCCGGCGCACTGCCGGGGCTTGCTTCCGGTTTTGTGGCCGCCGGGCTGGACGCCGCCAGCGCCCGCGTTGCGCTCATCGGGGCCGCCTTTGTGTTTGTGTGCGAGGCGCTGGGCAACGTGAGCCAGTGGGTGCGCAAGCTGCCCTTCTGGGTGCGCTGGCCGCTGTACTACCTGCTGTGCCTGAGCATTCTGTTCTTCGGGGCGTTCGGCCAGTCCGCCTACATCTACCAGCAATATTAAAGGAGGGCGTGCAACATGGAAACCAAGCAAACTCGCCCTCTGTGGCTGCACCGGCTGCTCACCGGCCTGCGCATTCTTTCCCGCTTTTTGCTGCTGCTGCCCATTCCGGTGTTCATGGTCTGGTTCAGTTATAATGTGGACCGCAGCGGCCTGTTTCAGGGGGACCTTGCCCCCCGTGAGGTGGCCAACCTTCTGCTGGAAAGCAAAGATGTGACCAATTTTGAGCAGATGGACGAGCGGCAGGTGGTTTGGCTCTACATCCAGAACCTCACCGAGGAGACCGCCCCGGAGGTCATCGGCCTCGGCTCTTCCCGCGTGCTGCAGTTCACCCGGGACATCATCGGCAGCGGCCGCTTTTTCAACCTGGGCGTGACCGGCGCCGATGTGCGGGACGTGATGACCACCTTTTACCTGATGGACAAGGAGGGGCGGCTGCCCAAAACTGTCGTGTGGAGCGTGGACCCCTGGGTGCTGTACGGCGGCGAGAACTCGCTGGACAGCCGGGCCGATGCAGACTTGTACAAGGAATTTCTGCAGGAGATCCTGCACATTGACACCGGCTATCAGGAGCCGGACAAGGTGGAACTGTGGAAAGCGCTGGCCGAACCGGCTTATTTCCAGGGCAATGTGGACTACTACCTGCAAAGCCGCAATGGGCAGGCGCTGGACGACAGCGGCAACGCCATCCCCTTCCAGGAAGTAACCGGCGACCCCTACGACCAGCCCACCGCCATCAAGCGGGGGGACGGCAGCATTCTCTATTCCGCAAGCTACCGCGGCCGGGATGCGGCGGAGGTTTCCGCCGATGCCATGCTGCAGTTGGGCACCTTTGACAGCCTGCACATGGAGGGCTTCACCCAGCTGGACGAGACCCGGTGCAAGGCCGTCATGGCGTTCATTCAGTATCTGCGCAGCCGGGACGTGAACGTGATTCTGGTGCTGTCGCCCTTTTACCCCACCCTGTATCAGGAGCTGTTCAACCAGTACACCTACGAAGGGCAGCACAGCGGCTTTTTCCAGGTGGAGCGCTGGCTGCGCTCCTATGCGGCCAGCGAGGACATTCCCCTGATCGGCAGCTACGACCCCTGCACCCTGATCGACCTGGAAGCCAGCCTGGCCAACTGGGACAAACTGGCCGGAGAAGCCGGAACCAGCACGCAGGAGTTTCTGCGCGCCGATCAGTATGCCGAAGCCCGCCAGCAGGCCACGGTTTACCTGAACCCCTGGCCCGACTACAATGCCTATTACGATGGTGTGCACTGCACCGGCGAGCTGCTGCACGCGTTCTTCCCCAGTGTTGACCGCATTTTGCAGCTGGCGAGCAATGACCTGCTGCCCGACCCCACCGAAATTCTGGTGCGCACGGTGGAAAACGCAAACGGGTAACGTTTCTTTTAATCCAATTGAATCCAATAAAACAACAGCGGGCGGATCTTTCTTTCAAAGAGAAGATCCGCCCGCTGTTGTTTATTCTGCATTTGTCTATACTTGATTGCTTGGTTGCCGGTTATTGGATTGTGTTTATACGGTTGCAGGCGTTTTTGGGCAAAAAGCACGCGCCGCCGCTCAATACCGGAACAGCCCAACCCGGCACGCTTCGCACAGCGCTGCCTTCATGTTCACCCGATGGCTCGCTTTCAGCGGCGTGATTTCCACAAAGCCGGGGGCCTTCTTGGCGTTTGCAAACACACCGGGCACCTCATCGGCAAAGCTGAATGCACCGTCCTTGCTGGTAAACAGATAGCCCTCCTTCATTTCTTTTCCGCACTGGGGACATTTCATCTCGATCACCTCGTTCGCGTTCTGCCGGTCACTCTTCCGCATGGCGGTGCCCCTGCTCCAGCAGCAGCTGCATTTTCTGCTCAAAGGTTTCCGCCTTCACCAGGGCAATGCCCTCGTTCTCGTCCCCCAGCACCACTAGGCGGTCGCCCTCCCGCAGGGCAAAGGTTTCCCGTGCCGCCTTGGGAATCACGATCTGCCCCCGGCTGCCCAGAACCACTGTACCCCACAGGTGTTTGCCCAGCGGGGCCGGAGCCATGCGGGCTTCGCCCACCCTGTTTTCCTGGTTCACCAGTGCGTCCAGCGTCACCCCATAAAAGGCGGCCAGCCGGGCGCATTTTTCAATGTCCGGCAGGGTGTCGCCCTGCTCCCATTTCGCGTAGGACTGCCGGGCCACCCCGGCAATTTCCGCCGCCTGCTCCTGCGAAAGACCTTTCAGGCTGCGCAGCATGGCCAGATTCTCCGCAAGCATTTCCGTACACTTCCTTTCGCGTTCGTTCTGCTTTCATTATAGCGTATGCAGCCGGATGCACCACCATACAAACTTGTCTGCCTGGTGCAATTTTTGTTATGTTTTGCTGCATGGGGCGGGGCGAACCAATGCACGCTTTTCATTGGCGTTGCGCCGCCGGGCCGCACAGCGGCGCAACGCCAATGGGAATCGCCGCCGTTCTTCCTGCACTTTTTATCCAGAATCCGCCCCATTTTTTCAAAAAGGCCTTGACACCCTCTGGCTTTTTCGCTATACTAAGCTATATTGATATTTGAACTGCGTAGACAGGGAAAAAGCAGTGGTTTATCGCGCTCCAGAGAGCTGCCGGTTGGTGCAAGGCAGTGCCGCAGCCACTGTATACTGGCCCTCGAGCAGCACAGCTGAACAGCAGTAGGCCGTGCCGGTTCCCCACCGTTATCCGGGGCGTGATTCGCAGCAATGCCGATCATACTGAGCGGCCGGATGTTTTCCGGCAACGAGAGTGGTACCGCGGGCGCCCATGAATTGAGTTTCAGGCCCTCGTCTCTCAAGGGAGTTTTCTCTTGAGCGACGAGGGCCTTTTGTATTTGCTTCTTCCGCCAGGAGTTGACGCCCCGCCCGCCAGACAATGCACAAGGAAAAGGATTTCACAGGAGGACCACCGCCATGATGGACGCAAGCAAGTACGCCGTAGGTTATTACAATCCCCCCAAGCACGAATACCGCTGGGTGAAGAAAGATCACATCGAAAAGGCTCCCATTTGGTGCAGCGTTGACCTGCGCGACGGCAACCAGAGCCTGATCGTGCCCATGAACCTCCAGGAAAAACTGGAGTTCTTCAAGATGCTGGTGAAGGTCGGCTTCAAGGAGATCGAGGTGGGCTTCCCCGCCGCCAGCGAGACGGAGTACACCTTTCTGCGTACCCTGATTGAAAACAATATGATCCCCGAGGACGTGACCGTGCAGGTGCTGACCCAGTGCCGCGACCACATCATTCGCAAGACCTTTGAAGCCGTGCAGGGCGCACCCCGGGCCGTGATCCACTTCTACAACTCCACCAGCGTGGCCCAGCGCGAGCAGGTGTTCAAGATGAGCCGCGAGGAGATCAAGCAGATCGCCGTGGACGGCGCCAAGCTGGTCAAGCAGCTGGCCAGCGAATACGAGGGCAACTTCCTCTTCGAGTACAGCCCCGAGAGCTTCACCGGCACCGAGCCGGACTATGCCGTGGAGGTATGCAACGCCGTTCTGGACGTGATGCAGCCCACCCCCGAGCGCCCCATGATCATCAACCTGCCCGTCACCGTGGAAATGAGCATGCCCCATGTGTATGCCAACCAGATCGAATGGTGCAGCGACAACCTGAAGTACCGTGACAGCGTCATTCTCAGCCTGCATCCCCACAACGACCGCGGCACCGGCGTGGCCGACACCGAGCTGGCCCTGCTGGCCGGTGCAGACCGGGTGGAAGGCACCCTCTTCGGCAACGGCGAGCGCACCGGCAACGTGGACATCATCACCGTGGCCATGAACATGTACAGCCATGGTGTGGACCCCCATCTGGATTTCAGCGACATGCCCTCTCTCGTGGAAGTGTACGAGCGCGTCACCCGGATGCATGTGTACGAGCGCAGCCCCTACGCCGGCGCTCTGGTGTTCGCAGCCTTCAGCGGCAGCCATCAGGACGCCATTGCCAAGGGCATGAAGTGGCGGGAAGACAAGCAGCTCCACCGCTGGACGGTGCCTTACATCCCCGTGGACCCCAAGGACATCGGCCGCACCTACGATGCGGACGTGATCCGCATCAACAGCCAGAGCGGCAAGGGCGGCATCGGCTATCTGCTGGAGCAGACCTACGGCTACATCCTGCCCGGCAAGATGCGCGAGCATCTGGGCTACACCGTCAAGTCGGTGTCCGACCACGCCCACAAGGAGCTTTCCGCCCCCGAGGTTCGGGACGTGTTCGAAAAGACGTATCTGAACAAGACCAGCCCCTTCAAGCTGGTGGACGTGAGCTTCATCCAGAAGAAGGAGTTCTTCGCCGTGGTCACCCTGGAGACCGGCGGCCAGCAGCGTGAGTTCTCCGGCACCGGCAACGGCCGTCTGGATGCCGTGGCCAACGCCATCCAGAGCGGTACCGGCATGGAGTTCTCCATCGACACCTACACCCAGCACGCATTGGAGCAGGGTTCCACCAGCCGGGCCATCAGCTACGTTGGCCTGAAGTGGGGCAGCGGCACCGTTACCTGGGGCGCCGGCACCGACACCGACGTGATGACCTCCAGCGTGAAGGCCCTCATCAGCGCCGTAAACAACAAGTAAACGACTAAAATCGCCCAGATTCAGAATAAAGGAGAGATTTTCCATGGGAATGACGATGACTCAGAAGATTCTGGCCGCCCACGCCGGGCTGGACCAGGTAAAGGCCGGGCAGCTCATCCGCGCAAAGCTGGACGAGGTGCTGGGCAACGACATCACCACCCCTGTTGCCATCAACGAGTTCAACAAGGCGGGCTTCACCAGCGTGTTTGACCGCACCCGCGTGAACATCGTGCTGGATCACTTTGTGCCCAACAAGGACATCAAGAGCGCCCAGCAGTCCAAGCAGTGCCGCGAGTTCGCCAACAAGTACGACATCCTGAACTTCTTCGACGTGGGCCAGATGGGCATTGAGCACGCGCTGCTGCCCGAGCAGGGCATCGTCACCGCCGGCGACTGCATCATCGGCGCCGACAGCCACACCTGCACCTACGGCGCGGTGGGCGCGTTCTCCACCGGTGTGGGCAGCACCGACCTGGCCGCCGGCATTGCCACCGGCGAGTGCTGGTTCAAGGTGCCCAGCGCCATCCGCTTTGTGCTGAAGGGCCAGCTGCGCCCCAACGTGAGCGGCAAGGATGTGATCCTCTCCATCATCGGCCAGATCGGCGTGGACGGTGCGCTGTACAAGAGCATGGAGTTCACCGGCCCCGGCGTGGCCAGCCTGACCATGGACGACCGCCTGTGCATCTGCAACATGGCCATTGAGGCCGGCGCCAAGAACGGCATCTTCCCTGTGGACGAGGTCACTACCGAGTACCTCACCGGCCGCAGCCAGCGGGAATGGACCGTGTATGCCGCCGATGAGGACGCCGAGTACGAGCAGACCATCGAGATCGACCTCTCCGCTCTGGTGCCCACCGTCAGCTACCCCCACCTGCCTGAGAATACCCACCCCGCCAGCGAGGGCAAGGACATTGCCATCGATCAGGTGGTCATCGGCAGCTGCACCAACGGCCGCCTCTCGGACATGGAGGCTGCCTACAACATCCTGAAGGGCAAGCACATCGCCAAGGGCGTGCGCGGCATCATCATTCCTGCCACCATGGCCATCTACAAGGAGTGCATCCGCCGCGGCTGGACTGAAGCCTTCATTGATGCGGGCTGCATCGTGTCCACCCCCACCTGCGGCCCCTGCCTGGGCGGCTACATGGGCATTCTGGCCGAGGGCGAGCGGTGCGTTTCCACCACCAACCGGAACTTTGTGGGCCGCATGGGCCATGTGGAGAGCGAGGTCTACCTGGCCAGCCCCGCCACGGCCGCGGCCAGCGCCCTCACCGGCCACATCACCGACCCCACCACCCTGTAACGCCAAAAGGAGAAATGCACTATGAACGCACACGGCATTGTACATAAATACCCTGACAACGTGGACACCGACGTCATCATCCCCGCCCGCTACCTGAACACCCCCAACGCCCAGGAGCTGGCCCGCCACTGCATGGAGGACATCGACGCCGACTTCACCAATCGGGTCAAGCCCGGCGACATTATGGTGGCCGGCTGGAACTTCGGCTGCGGCTCTTCCCGCGAGCATGCGCCCCTGGCCATCAAGACGGCCGGTGTGAGCTGCGTCATCGCCAAGACCTTCGCCCGCATCTTCTACCGCAACGCCATCAACATCGGCCTGCCCATTCTGGAGTGTGAGGCCGCCAGCGACGCCATTGCCGCCGGGGATGAGGTGAGCGTGGATTTTGACACCGGCGTGATCACCAACCTGACCAAGAACGAGACCTACCAGGCCGAGCCCTTCCCCGCTTTCATTCAGGAGATCATCTCCAAGGGCGGCCTGATGAACAGCCTGAAAGGCTGAACTGTGTTTTCATTCAAACCTCGAACCATACAAAGGAGTACAAACCAATGAACAAGAACATTGCTGTCATCCGCGGCGACGGCATCGGCCCCGAGATCGTGGGCCAGGCCATTCGCGTGCTGGACAAGATCGCCGAAAAGTACGGCCACACCTTCACCTACACCGAGGTGGACATGGGCGGCTGCGCCATTGACAAATGGGGCGAGCCTCTGCCCCAGGCTCAGCTGGACAAGTGCCTGGCCAGCGACAGTGTGCTGCTGGGCGCTGTGGGCGGCCCCAAATGGGAAGGCATGGAGGGCTCCAAGCGCCCGGAACGCGGCCTGCTGAACCTGCGCTCCGGCATGGGCCTGTACGCCAACAACCGCCCCGCCAAGCTGTGGCCCCAGCTGGCCGACGCCAGCCCCCTGAAGCCCTCCATCGTGGCCAAGGGCATTGACTTCATCGTGGTGCGCGAGCTGATCGGCGGCGTGTACTTCGGCGAGCACAAGACCGAGACTGTCAACGGCGAGAAGGTCGCCACCGACATCATGCCCTACTCGGAGCATGAGATCGAGCGCATCGGCCGCATCGGCTTTGAGACTGCCATGAAGCGCCGCAAGAAGCTGTGCTGCGTGGATAAGGCCAACGTGCTGGACACCAGCCGCCTGTGGCGCGCTGTGATGCATCGCCTGCAGGCCGAGTACCCCGAGGTGGAGTACAGCGAAATGTTCGTGGACAACGCCGCCATGCAGATCTGCAAGGACCCCAGCCAGTTCGACGTGATCGTCACCGAGAATATGTTCGGCGACATCCTGTCCGATGAGGCCAGCATGATCACCGGCAGCATCGGCATGATCCCCTCCTCCAGCCTGGGCGCCGGCACCTGCGGCCTGTACGAGCCCATTCACGGCTCCGCCCCCGACATCGCGGGCCAGAACAAGGCCAACCCCATCGGCACCATTCTGGCCGCTGCCATGATGCTGAAGTACAGCTTTGACATGGACGAGGAGGCCGCCGCTGTGGAGGCCGCTGTGAACCGCGTGCTGGACAAGGGCCTGCGCACCGGCGACTGCATGGCCGAGGGCTGCACCTTGGTCACCTGCACCGGCATGGGCGACGCCGTTCTGGCCGAGCTGTAAGCCATAGTTTCATCAAATCCCCCTGCACGGAATGTTCCAAGGGACGCACCGCTTTTCGAGGCGGCGCGTCCCTTTTTTTGTTTTGCCTGTCCTGCCGCCGGTTCCTCCTCTTTGCCGTCGTTTTCTCTTCCTGCCGCTGGCAGGAAAGTTCCATTTCTCCCTGCCGTGGCGGTAGGTTCAATACAGTGGTCCTGGCACGCCTATGGTGCGCTCATTTCGTATATTTATACCAATTTGTGAATTTTTATTCGCAATTCTTCAAATCCGCTCTGTTTTTGTCCAATCATTCTCATTTTGTATCAAATCATTTCTGTTTGCTTTTGTATTGTGTGATTTGCGTGTCTCGCATAGACATCTTTTACAAATCTCATAGAATTTCTTGCCATTTCATTTTTTTGAATGTATAATATAGTCAAATTCTAAAGGTAGGATGTTTAGCACCTGCAAAATCCAACGTTTTCCTGCCTGCATCGCAAAAACAATCTGGAAAGGTGGAACCTCAGATGTTGTACAAGAAAGCAGCCGAAATGGCGCCCACCCCCATTCCCAACTGCATGGGCGGCGAGGGCACGGTTATGATGGAGCGCCTGCTGGATGCCCCCGCCGAAATGCTGGGCAAGGGGCGCGCCTATGTGCGCCATACGCTGGCCCCGGGGGTCAGCATCGGCAAGCACACCCACGAGCATGAAATGGAAAGCATGGTCATTGTAAAAGGCCGGGCCCGCCACATCATCAACGGCGAAGAGCAGCTGCTGGAGGCCGGTGACCTCATCGCCGCCATGCCCGGCGACACCCATCAGATCGCCTGCCTGGGAGAGGAGCCTCTGGTTCTGATCGCTCAGGTGCTGTATGAATAAGGAGGAAGCCCCATGGAACAGCCCCGCAGCGCCAGCGTACTGGCGCAGTACCCTCAGCCGGACACGGCCCGCCTGAGCGCCGCCCTGGCCGCTGAGGCCAACGCAAACCAGCGCAAGATCATTGTGCTGGACGACGATCCCACCGGTGTGCAGACGGTACACGACATTTTTGTTTACACGGATTGGAGCATTGAAAGCCTGCGCAAGGGCTTTGCCGCGCCGGAAAAGCTCTTTTTCATCCTCACCAACAGCCGCGGCTTCACCGTGGCAGAAACCACCAAAGCGCACATTGAAATTGCCGAGCACGTGGATCAGGTTGCCCGGGAGTTCGGGATGGATTACCTGATCATCAGCCGGGGTGACTCCACCCTGCGGGGGCATTATCCGCTGGAAACCGACCTTCTGCGTCAGGTGGCAGAGAAAAAGGGCGGCTTTGCCATGGACGGCGAGATCCTGTGCCCCTACTTCAAAGAGGGCGGCCGGTTCACGCTGGACAACGTGCATTATGTGCGCTATGGGGACGAGCTGGTTCCCTGCGGCCAGACCGAATTCGCCAAAGACGAGACCTTCGGCTACACTTCCAGCAACCTGTGCGATTACATTGAGGAGAAAACCGCCGGGAAATTCCGTGCCGGAGACGTCACCTGCATCTCACTGGAAAGCCTGCGTGCCCTGGACTTTGACGGCATCGAGGCCCAGCTGCTGGCGGTGCACGATTTCGGCAAGGTCGTTGTGAACGCGGTGGAGGACTGCGACGTGCAGGCCTTTGCGGTGGCGCTGTACCGCGCCATGGCCAAGGGGCGTCACTTCACCATTCGCTGCGCCGCGGCGCTGGTCAAGGCCATCGGCAATATTTCCAGCCAGCCCCTGCTGAGCCGGGAGCAGATGGTCACCCTGAAAAGCTCCGCCGGCGGCATCATTGTAGTGGGCAGCCACACCAAAAAAACGACCGCCCAGCTGGAGGAATTGAAAAACGTCCCCGGCATTGAGTTCATTGAGATGGACAGCGACAAGGTGCTGATTCCCGGCGCACTGGAACAGGAGGCCGCCTCCATCATCGAGCGGTGTGCCCAGCTCATTCAGCAGGGCACGACCTGCTGCGTTTCCACTAAGCGCACCGTGCTTACCCTGCCGGACGATACCCCCGAGGCCGCTCTGGTGCGCAGCGTGGCCATCAGCGATGCGCTGCAAAGCTGTGTGGGCAAGCTGCCGGTCACCCCCGCATTCGTGGTGGCCAAGGGCGGTATCACCAGCAGCGATGTGGGCGTAAAGGCCCTGCGGGTGCAGTGCGCCCGGGTGCTGGGGCAGATCCGCCCCGGCATCCCCGTCTGGCAGACCGGGCCGGAAAGCCTTTTCCCCGGCACCCCCTATGTGATCTTCCCCGGCAACGTGGGTGAAATGTCCACCCTGCGGGAGGCCATCGAGATCCTGCTGGGCTGAGCGGCCCGCCGCTCGGTTTGATCCGTATGATTGTATAAAAAACCACGGCCTGAGATTTTCCATCTCAAGCCGTGGTTTTTTGCTTTCTTTGTGATGCCCGGCGCAATTTCAGGCGACCTCGCCCCGGTTTACTTCTTTTTACCCTTGGGCCCGGGTTTCTGCTTCCACAATTTGCCCAGCGCCGAAGCCAGATACAGGCAGTAGCAGCCGATCAGCACCAGAAGGATCATCACGCCGGTATCAATGGTCACCACCCCGGCCCGGGCGCCGGAGAGGTAGAATGCAATGAGTGCAATGCCGCCCACCAGCCACAGCGTGCTGGAGGTAACGGCTTTGCGCCATGCGGCTTCCGGTTCCATCGGTGCAGACTGAAGCTTTGCGCTGCGCGCCTTCTTTTTCCAGTAATTGTCGCTCTGAAATAAGCCCATATGCTTCCCCTTTTTACAATTTCTCGTTTTGTCCTGCCGTCTTTCGCTGAGACTACGTTTCCAATTGAGTTTCATCATACTACATCCAGCTGGTGGGCCGCAAGGCTTCCTGCCTGCATTCCGCAGATTTTCCGATGTCTTGCCCCCGTTTTTGTAGGATGTTCCCCGCCAAATCTCAGAATTTTTTCGCTTTTGGTCCGACGTTTGTGCAGAACGCCCAATTTTGCAGAGAAATATCGGCTTTTTACCAATTTACTTTTCCCGACCAAAAGAGTAACCTAAACATAGGATGTAACAGCAAAATAAAGCGAGACTTCTTTTAAGGATAGGATGTATAAAATATTCATTTTTACACGCTCGTTTTTTTGCAGCGGAACACCAAAAGGAGGAATCACCTTTTATGAAAGTTGGTCTGATCTATACCAGCACCACCCCGGAGCTGATCGAGCTGGTGGAGCAGGAAGTGAAAAAGCAGCTGGGCGAGGACGTTGAGCTGTACAGCCTGCAGGACCCCAGCATTCTGGCGGATGTGCGTGAGGCCGGTTACGTAACCACCGCCCCCGCCGCCCGGCTGATTGGCATGTACATGAAGGCAGCCGAGGAAGGCGTGGACGCCATGCTGAACCTGTGCAGCAGTGTGGGCGAAGTGGCCGACAGCGTGCAGGACGTGGCCAAATACATCGGCGTGCCCATCGTCCGCGTGGACGAGGAGATGTGCCGCGAGGCCGTCCGCAAGGGCCAGCGCATCGGCGTCATGGCCACCCTGCCCACCACGCTGGAGCCCACCAAGGGCACCATCCTGCGAATGGCCCGTGAGTGCGGCAAGCACGTAGAGCTGGTGGACTGCCTGGTGGACGGCGCCTTCGGCCTGGATCAGGATCAGTTCAAGGCCCGCATGACGGAAATGGCCGCCACCATTGCCGATCAGGTAGACGTGATCGTCTTTGCCCAGGGCAGCATGGCCTACTGCGAAGAGTACATCGCCGAGAAGTTCGGCAAGGTCGTACTCAGCAGCCCCCGCTTCGGCGCTGCCGAGTTGAAGAAAGCCCTGGAAAAGAAGGGCACCATTTAAACGTGATTGAACCCGGCAGGGAACGCCGGGAAATCAATAGACACACAACACACTTAGGAAAAAGGAGACCATTATGAAAAAGGCACTTGCACTTGCGCTGGCCGCAGTTATGACCTTCAGTCTGGCTGCCTGCGGCGGTTCCGCATCCTCCGCTCCTGCTTCTTCGGGCGACAGCTCCTCCGCGGCGGACACTCCCGCCAGCAGCGTCACCCTGAAGCTGGGCTTCTCCACCAACGAGGAAGACCCCCGCGCCCTGGGCGCCAAGCAGTTCAAGGAAGAGGTCGAGTCCAAGACCAACGGCGCTGTGACCGTGGAGCTGTACCCCTCCGGTCAGCTGGGCGGTGACGCCGACCTGATCAACTCCATCGCCCTGGATTCCGGCACGGTGGACATCATTATCACCGACGCTTCCAACTTTGCCACCTATGAGCCGAAGATGGGCATCTCCGCCCTGCCCTTCCAGTTCTCCGACTTCGACGAAGCCTGGGCCTTTATGGACAGCGACGTTGAGGCTGCCGCCGAGGAAGGCCTGCTGAGCCAGAATATGCGCGTGCTGGCCCACTACTGCAACGGTTTCCGCTGCGTGACCAACTCCAAGGGCCCCATCGAGACCCCCGACGACATGAAGGGCCTGCTGATCCGTACCCCCGAGAACCCCGTGATCATGGCCACCATGACCGCTCTGGGTGCCAACCCCCAGCCTCTGAGCTTCTCTGAGCTGTATCAGGCCCTCCAGCAGAAGACCTACGACGCCCAGGAGAACCCCATCCCCGTTATCTACAACAACAACCTGTACGAGGTTCAGGAATACCTGAGCGTCACCAACCACATCTACTCCGGCATGTGCTTCACCATCGCTGAGAGCAGCTGGAACAAACTGAGCGCCGATCAGCAGGCCATCGTTGAGGCCGCTGCCAAGGCTTCCGCCGATTACGACCGTCAGCTGAACAAGGAGCAGACCGAGAGCCTGGTTTCCAGCCTGGAAGAGAAGGGCATGAAGATCAACACCCCCGAGCTGGCTCCCTTTGCCGAGGCTACCGCTTCCGTGCTGACCGACAACGCTTCCACCTATGGCGATCTGCTGGATCAGCTGAACGCCTGGAAGGCTGAGCGCTGAGCCGCTTTACATCTGAATCAGTCTCCAACGCAAACATCGTGGGGCGGAGGGATTTGCCCTCCGCCCCTTTTGATTGAAAGCCGCAAGTTTTTCAAGGCTTTTGTCAGAGCAACCGATCCGAAAGGAGCAAATTTGTGAAGAAGTTACAACGAGCGATGGATAAGATCACCACATTGATCTCCTCCATCCTATGCGCAGCGATGATGATCATCCTGTTCGCCAATGTGGTGCTGCGCCTGATCCCCAGTGTGGGCGGTTTTAAATGGTATATGGAGAGCAGCCAGTACCTGAACGTCTGGTCCATGCTCATTGCCTGCGTCGGCATCAACGCCATGGGCACCAACCTGCGCGTGGAAGTGGTGGATTCCATCTTCGGCAGAACCGCGCTGGGCAAAAAGCTGGTCGTGCTCATCCGCGACGTGTTCATCATTCTGTTCTATGTGCTGGTCACCTATTCCGGCTGGCAGCTGTGCACCCGCGCCAAACAGGCCGTTTCCACCATGCCTCAGTTTACCATGGGCCAGGTGTACACCATCTTCCCCATTGCCGGTGTGATCTGCATCATCGGCGCCGTGGTCAATCTGATCGTTGAACTCACTGAAAAACCGGAAGGAGGCGACAAGGAATGATTGCCTGGCTGCTGATTTCCTTTTTCGTACTGTTGTTCCTGGGTGTGCCCATTGCCATGAGCCTGGGCCTGTCCGCCATCGGCGGCATCCTGTTTTTGGGCGGCGGCAGCACCGTTACCATCGCCCAGCGTATGTTTGAGGGCATGAACAGCTTTGCGCTGCTGGCCATTCCCCTGTACACCTTTGCCGGCTTTACCATGAGCAAGGGCGGCATCTCCAAGCGCCTGATGGACTTCTGCTACTCCATCGTCGGCCATATTTACGGCGGCCTGGCCCACGTAAACGTGCTGTCCAGCATGATCTTCGCCGGCATCTCCGGTTCCGCCGTGGCGGACACCGCCGGTGTTTCCGGTATGTTCATGCCCGAAATGGTGCGCAAGGGCTACTCCAAGAAATTCACCGTGGCCGTTACCGCCATCTCCTCCACCATCGGCATCATCATCCCGCCCTCCATTCCCATGGTGGTCATCGCCGGCATCTGCGGCATCTCCACCGGCCGTCTGTTCCTGGGCGGCATCATTCCCGGCATCATGTGCGGCCTGGCCCAGATGATCGTCAGCTACTTCATGGCCAAAAAAGAGGGCGTGGAAAAGGAGCCTGGTCATTTCTCCATTGGCCCCGTGCTGCACGGCCTGTGGGAGAGCTGGCCCGCCCTGCTGATGCCCATCATCATTGTGGGCACCATCACCCTGGGCATCGTCAGCCCCACTGAGGCGGGCGTGATCGCGGTGGTGTACGGCCTGTTCGCCGGCGGCATTGTCTACCGTGAGCTGAAATGGGAGGACATCAAGTTCGCCTTTGCCGAAACCGTCCGCACCAGCGGCCGTATCTTCATCGTCATCGGCGCGGCCAAGCTGTACACCGTGATGCTGACCACCGCCGGCTTTGACAAGTGGGTCGCCAAAACCATGCTGGGCTTCTCCTCCAATCCCACCGTCATCCTCATCATGATCCTGCTGATCTTCTTTATCGTGACCATGTTCATGGAGTCCATCGCGACCCTGACCCTGTTCATGCCCATCCTGTACCCCATCGCCATCGGCGTTGGCATCGACCCCATCGTTCTCAGCGTGCTCATCACCGTGGTCATCGGCGTGGGTCTGGTTACGCCTCCGGTTGGTATGTGCATCTACGTGGCCTGCGATTTGATGGACGTAAAGGTGGGCGATGTGTTCCCCACGCTGATCCCCTTCCTGCTGGCGACCTTTGTCTGCATTGCACTGATGATCGCCTTCCCTCAGCTCATCACTCTGCCCACTGCCCTGATGCGTGTTTGAGCCTAAAAACCATTGCAACACCGCAGAGAGTGTGGTAAAATGGCAGCGGAATGAAACATATGATGTTCGGGCATTTTCGCCCGCAACGTTCCGTATCGTCATTCCATTTTTGCGGCGCAGAGGGGTTGCCCTCTCGGCCGCAGTCTGGAGGTAATCGCAATGGAAAATGACTCGCGCGAAAAAACACCTGGCAAGTCCGTTGTGGACCAGGTGGCAGATGGGATCATTTCCCGGATCATTGATGGTTCCCTGCACCCCGGCGACAAGCTGCCCACCGAAATGGAGCTTTGCCGCCAGTTTGGGGCCGGACGCAATTCCGTGCGTGAAGCGGTAAAAAAACTGCAGGCCTATGGCATTCTGTACATCAAGCGGGCCGACGGCACCTTCGTCAGCGAAAGCTACAACCAGAAGATGCTCGACCCCATGCTGTACAGCATCATTCTGCAAAAGAACAGCTGGCGCGATTTTGTGGAGCTTCGTTCGGTAATCGACATCGGCACGCTGAACGTGGTCATCCAGCGTGAAGACATCGCCTCGTTCCTGCCGGATCTCTACTGGACCTTTGGCGAGCTCTCGGCAGAGCTTCACTCGCCCAATCCCTCGGTGGACCGGGTGCTGGAGCTGGACAGCCGCTTTCACACTCAGATCGCCGGGGCCGCCCAGAACCCGATGCTGGAAACCATCACCGAATACATCACCCGCTTAACGCTGCCCAGTCGGTACGAAACCACCCGCCGGGTGCTGGAGCAGGGCGATGTGGACCGTTTTGTGGAACTTCACCGGCAGCTGCTGGCCGTGATCGAGCGGCGGCAGGCCGATCAGATCGCACGAACGGTACAGGATCACTACATTTTCTGGAAATGACTCATTCAGCCCGCCCGCCCACATCGGGGTGTGCGGGCAAAATGAGCGTTTCAAAGGTAGGATGTTGAGCGTGTAACTCCTCTTATCATCCTTCTAATTCGTTTTCTCGAAAGGCTTGAAGCAAGGAGCTTTTGCCATGAAAAAAATCATGATCTCTGTGGCCCCTGTGGCCGCCACAGACATCCTAATCAACCCCAGGGCCATCGCCCGGGACGTGTACGAGTGCTACAAGCATGGCGCCGCCATGGTGCACCTGCACTGCCGTGACCTGAACGGCCGCCTCACCCCGGACCTGAGCCTGCTGCAGGAGACCGTCGCCTACATCCGCGAGATGTGCGACATCGTGGTGGAGATCTCCACCGGCGGCGTCTCCAACCTGACCATCGAAGAACGCTGCCAGCCCTGCTACCCGGATTGGGTGGAGGCCAACAGCCTGAACGTCGGCTCGGTAAACCTGGGCACCGCCGTGTACCAGAACCCCATCAACGATGTGGAGTACTGCGTGCAGCGCATTCTCGAGAACAAGAAGATCCCCGAGATCGAGGTGTTCGAGCTGGGCATGATCAACACCGTGCGGGAGCTGGACGAGAAGTTCCACTTCGTCAAGCCCATCCTCTTCGCGCTGGTGTTCGGCCATGGGGGCGAAATGCCCTCCACCGTGCCGGCCCTGAAGCACATGATCGACGCGCTGCACGAAAACTTCCCCGGCGGCGACTACCTGTGGGGCTACACCCAGGCCCACCGGGAGGACTGGGAAATGGTGAAGGTCGCCCTGGACATGGGCGCTTCCACCGTGCGCATCGGCTTTGAGGACTCCGACATGATCGCCCCCGGCGTTCATGTGGACAACAACGCCGCCCTCATTGCTCAGGTATCGGACATTGTCAAATCCAAGGGCATGATGCCCATGACCCCGGACGAGGCGCGGGCAATGCTGAAGATCCCGCCCCTCCGCCGCTGAGGAGGTGATTCACATGGTAATTCAAGGTGTCACCTATCTCTCGGATTTCGAGGCCAAGAAGGCCATCATCGAGGCGGCCCGCCGCATGGAAGCCAAGGGCTTTCTGGTGGCCGGCGATGGCAGCCTCAGCGTGCGGGTCGGCCCGTCCGCGGTATGGGTCACCATCGCCGGGGCCGATAAGGCCGCCCTCACCCAGGATATGCTGGTTCGCGTGGATTTGAACGGCAAGCAGATGCTCAGCGCCCGGGCCAAGCCCCTGCCGGAGGACCTGCCCATTCACCTGAAGATCTATCAGGAAAACGACTCCGTTCAGTGTGTGCTGCACGCTTACCCGCCCTGCGCCGCCGTCATGGGGCTGCAGGGGCAGTCCGTACAGCCTGCCGCGTTCAGCCCGGCGGTGCGGGCACTGGGCCGGGTTCAGCTGCTTCCCGGGCAGGCCGCCGAGCCTCAGGCCCAGGCTGTCAGCCTTTTGTGCCGCACCGACAAGGGCGTGCTGCTGCAGAACGACGGCTGCATGACCTGGGGCCGCACCCCCACCGAGGCCTGCCATCTGGTGGAAGCGCTGGACTACTACGCCGCCGTGACCGCCCGGCTGGGCCATACCCCGGTGAGTGCCCCCGCGGTTCGGGCCGTACCGGCGGTGCAGCCTGCGCCGGCCCCTGTCGAAGCCGCTCCGGCTTCCGCCGCGGCTCTGAACGGCGTGACCGGACTGATCCGCCCCGGCATGGGCCTGCCGCCCCTGCCCAAAGCGCAGCCTGCTGCATCGGCCGTGCCGGTTGCTCCCGTCGCGTCGAAGACGGTTCCGGCCGCACCGGCTGCGGCTGCTGCCCCCGCACAGCCCGCCCCCAAGGCCGCTGCCCGGGAGGATGCAATGGCCGAGGTCATCCGCCGCACCCTGCAAAGTTTTCAGTAATCCCGCTTGAATGCATTCAAGCACACTGCTTCTCTGTTTATCCGCCGTTTTAATTTCAACGCGCCGGGGCTGGCCCGCTTGCGGCACCCCCGGCCAACGGAAAGGACGTCAAGACCATGGACATCAGTTCGCAGGAAATTGAGGCGATCGTCAAACAGGTACTGTCCGGCATGGGCAGTACGCCGACCGCTTCCCCCTCTGCAGCGGCCCCCCGCTGCAGCGCCTGCGGCGATCGGGGCGTTTTTGAAAACGTAGACGACGCCGTGGAGGCCGCCTGGAAAGCCCAGCGCGACTGGGTGACCAACTACAAGGTGGAGGACCGTCAGCGCATCATCGAGGCCATTCGCCGCTGCGCCCGCGCCCATGTGGAAGAGTGGTGCCGCAAAATTGTGGAAGAAACCGGCATGGGCCGCTATGAGGACAAGGTAGAAAAGCACCTGGCCGTCATCAACAAAACCCCCGGCCCCGAATGCCTGACCACCGAGGCCATCAGCGGAGACGCCGGCCTGATGCTGGAGGAATACGCCCCCTTCGGCGTGATCTGTTCCATCACCCCCACCACCAACCCCACCGAAACCATCATCAACAACACCATCAGCATGATTGCCGGCGGCAACACCGTGGTATTCAACGTACACCCCCGCGCCAAGCGGGTCTCCGCTGACTGCCTGCAGGCGCTGAACACCGCCATTGTGGAAGCCGGCGGCCCCGAGAACCTCATCACTATGACCCGGGAGCCCACCATGGAAAACGTGGACAAGATGGCCGCCAACCCCAAGGTTCGCCTGATGGCGGGCACCGGCGGCATGGGCATGGTAAACGCCCTGCTGCGCAGCGGCAAAAAGTGCATTGGTGCCGGCGCGGGCAACCCGCCGGTCATCGTGGATGAGACCGCCGACATTGAGCTGGCCGGCCGCAAAATCTACGAGGGTGCTTCTTTTGACAACAACATTCTGTGCTTCGCCGAAAAAGAGGTGTTCGCCGTGGGCAGCGCCTACGACGGCCTGCTGCACGAGATGCAGAAGCAGGGCGCGTATCTGCTGAGCAGCGCCCAGACCGAACAGCTGGTAAAAATCGTGCTGCAGCCCAAAAAGGGCGGCGGCCACGAGGTAAACAAAAAGTGGGTCGGCCAGGACGCCGCCCGCATTCTGGAGACCATCGGGGTCAAGGTGCCCGACAGTTGCCGCCTAGCCATCTGCGAAGTGCCCGCCGACCATCCCTTTGTGCTGGTGGAGCAGATGATGCCCGTGCTGCCTCTGGTGCGCTGCCAGAGCTTTGAAGAGGCCATGGACAAGGCCCTCATCGCCGAGCACGGCAACCGGCACACCTCCTCCATCTTCTCCAAAGATGTGGACCACATGACCCGGTTTGCCCGGCTCATCGAGACCACCATCTATGTGAAGAACAGCGCCACCAAGGCAGGCGTGGGCATTGGCGGCGAGGGCCACTGCACCATGACCATTGCCGGCCCCACCGGCGAGGGCATTACCTGTGCGAAGAGCTTCTGCCGCCGTCGCCGCTGTATGCTGGCCGAGGGCGGGCTGCGCATCATCTGATCGGGCGGGCGGCCCGCTGCCGCCCCTCACATAAACGACCATTCATTGCTGAAACGATCTTACACAAACATCAACGATTTTGATTTGTTCTACAGGAGGAACGACTCATGAAAGCTCTGGGTTTTATCGAGACCAAAGGTCTGGTTGGCAACATTGAAGCGACCGATGCCATGCTGAAAGCTGCGGACGTGGAGTTCATCGGCTCCGACACCATCGGCGCCGGCCTGACCACCGTCATCGTCACCGGTGAAGTGGGCGCCGTGAAGGCCGCCACCGAGGCCGGCGAAGAGGCCGCTTCCCGCGTGGGCGAGCTGTTCTGCGTAAACGTCATTGCCCGCCCCCACACCGACCTGGCCCGTATCATGCCCCCCAAGGGCCCCGCAACCGGCAAGTCCGGCCAGCCCGCCGGTGAGCAGGTGCCTCTGGCCGCCGCTCTGGGCATGATCGAGACCAACGGCCTGACCGCCGCCATTGAGGCCGCCGACGCCATGCTGAAGAGCGCAGACGTGTCTCTGGTGGGCCAGGAGAAGATCGGCGCCGGTCTGGTGACCGTGTTCGTGCAGGGCGACGTGGGCGCCGTGAAGGCCGCCGTGGAAGCCGGCCAGACCGCTGCCGCCCGCATCGGCGAAGTGGTCAGCGCCCATGTGATTCCCCGCCCCCATGCCAGCGTGGCCGAGTGCATGCCCGAACTGCGCTGAGCCCTCTGAAATTCACTGAGGAAGGGGCGTTTGTGCCTTGATTTATCACAACATCAGCCAGGAGCAGCTTGTCACGCTGGTCACCCAGGCGGTGCAGGCCGAACTGCAAAAGCGCAGCCGTCAGGTTCCGGTGGGCATTTCGGTGCGGCACATCCACCTCACCCGGGCCGATGTGGACAAGCTGTTCGGCTACGGCTACCAGCTCACCCCTAAAAAGGCGCTGAGCCAGCCCGGCCAGTTCGCCTGTGAGGAATGCCTGGACGTGATCGGCCCCAAAGGAGAGCTGAAACGGGTGCGCATTCTCGGCCCGGAGCGCAGTGCCACCCAGATCGAGCTGGCCCAGACCGACTGCCGCACCATCGGCGTCAACGCGCCGGTGCGCTCCAGCGGCGACACAAAGGGCACCCCCGGCGTGACACTGCGCGGCCCGCTGGGCGAGCTGACCGTGCCGGAGGGCGTGATCGTGGCCGACCGCCACCTGCACATGACCCCCGCCCAGGCCGCCGCCTTCGGCCTTGCCGACGGCGACCGGGTGCAGATCCGCATCGACGGCATCAAGCCCGGCATTATGGGCGGCGTACTTGTGCGGGCCAACAGCAAATGCGCCCTGGATTTTCACATCGACACGGACGACGGCAACGCCTTCCTGCTCAGGCAGGGGCAGCTGGTCACCGTACTGGGCAAAGAGGAGTAAGCCATGATTTTAGGAATCGTCAAGGGTACGGTGGTTGCCACCCGCAAAATGCAGAATCTGGTGGGCTATAAGTTCCTGCTGGTGGAGCCGGTGTACGGCACCAAGCGGGATATGATCGTGGCCGGCGACACCATCGGCGCCGGTGTGGGCGAGATGGTGCTGGTCACCACCGACGAGACCACCCAGCACGCGCTGGACCGGCCCGCCCCCATTGACGCCTTCATCGTGGGCATTGTGGACAATCCTCCCACCCTGAGCAAATAATCACGCGAACGCAAGTTTTTTCGTCAAAGGTCTCTGCCTTTGGCGGGATCGTGAGGCTTAAACTATGAAGATCATTGTTATCGGCAGCATTGCCGCAGGGGTTTCGGCCGCTGCGCGCCTCGCCGCCGGACAGCAGGGCGTGCAGATCACCGTCTATGAAAAAGGCGGCTTCTACTCCTGCGGCACCGGCGGGCTGCCCCATTACCTGAGCGAGAGCCTGGACGCCCTGAACAAGGCCATTCAGGGCAAGGAAAAGGAGCTGGCCGCCCAGGGCATCACGGCGCACCTGCGCCATGAGGTACAGCGCATTGATCCGGCCACTCGTCAGGTGACCGTGTGCGACCTGGCCAGCGGCCGGGTATTCACCGACCATTACGACAAGTTGGTGTTGGCCACCGGCTCTTCCAACCGGATCCCTCAGGTGCCCGGCAGCGACCGGGTGGGTGTGCAGACGCTGAAAAGCGTGGAGGACCTGATTTTCCTGAAGGAATATGTGCGCACCCCCTATGTGCGCGACATCGTCATTCTGGGCGGCAGCTGGTCCGGACTTGAAATCGCCAAGGCGTTTCTGAAGCTGGGCCGCAGCGTGCGCATCATCGAAAAGGAGCAGCAGCTTCTGCCCCAGTTTGACCCGGAGGTGAGCAAGCTCATCCAGCAGGAGTTGGAGGCTCAGGGCGTTCAGTTCAATCTGGGCGAGCAGGTGCGCGCCTTCCCCGGCAAAACCTTCATCGAACAGGTGCAGACCAACCGGGGCACCTACCCCTGTGACCTGTGCATCGTGGCCATCGGCGTGCAGCCCAACACCGGGCTTCTGGCTGGTACCGGCGCAGAGCTGGCGCCCAACGGGGCCGTGCTCATCGGGGCGGACCTTGCCACCAGCGTGCCCGGCATTTACGCCGTGGGCGATTGTGCCTTCTGCCGGGAAGGCACCCTGCGCACCAGCAGCCTGCGGGTAGCCGAGCTGGAGATCGCCCGCACCGGCCTGACCGAGGCCGAAGCCCGCAAGGCGGGCCTGCGGGTAAAAAGCGCCATGGCCACCGGCACCGACCGGCCCGGCATCTGCCCCAACCCTCACCCCATCACCATCAAGCTGGTGTATGAGGCCAACACCCGCCAGGTGGTGGGCGCACAGGCCTGGGGCAGCAAAAACGTCTCGGCCCGCATCAACGCCATCGCCGTGGCCATCCGTGCCGGCATGACCGTGGAGGCACTGGGCCAGGTGGATTTCGTCTATTCCTCCGCCGCCTGCTCCATCTGGGACCCCATCCAGGTGGTGTGCGGCCAGGCCCGATAAGCGGGGTGGTTGCATGGCAGAACGCATCAACGCGGTAAAGACCAGCTTTTTCGGCAAAGGGGCCATTCGGCTTCTCGGGCCGGAGCTGCAAAAGATGGGCATTCGGCGCGCCCTGCTGGTCACTGACCGGTTTCTCTATGACTCTGGTGCCGCAGCCCGGGTGGGGCAGGTTCTCTCCGACGCCGGGGTGGAGTACGCCGTTTACTACAACGTGCAGCCCAACCCCACCGTTCAGGTGGTAAACGACTGCATTCAGGCCGCCCGCACCCTCTCTGTGCAGCTTCTGGTGGCCCTGGGCGGCGGCAGCGCCATTGACACCGCCAAAGCCGCCAGCATCGTGCTGGCCTGCGGCGGCAATGTGGAGGATTATGAGGGCGAAAACAAATCCTCGAAGCCTGGCCTGCCCATCGTGGCGGTGAACACCACCGCGGGCACCGGCAGCGAGTGCACCTCGTTCTACATCGTCACTGACCCGGTGCGCCACAGCAAAATGGCCATGGTGGACCCCAACTGCATGGTCAGCATTGCGGTGAACGACACCGATTTCATGTCCTCCATGCCGCCCAAGCTCACCGCCGCCACCGGAATGGACGCCCTGACCCACGCCATTGAGGCGGCGCTCTCGAAAAACGCCAGCCCCATCACGGACAAGGACGCCTATTGGGCGATGACCGCCATTGTGCAGAACCTTCCCCGCGCCGTGGCCAACGGCAAGGACGAAGAGGCCCGCACCATGATGGCCTATGCGGAGAATGTGGCCGGTATGGCCTTCTCCAACGCCGGGCTGGGCATGGTTCATGCCATGGCCCACGCGCTGGGCGGCCATTACAACCTGCCCCACGGCGTGTGCAACGCGGTGCTGCTGCCCTATGTGCTGGCCTTCAACAGCCGCAGCCCGGTGTGCCGCCAGCGGTTTGTTTCCATTGCCGGTGCCATGGGGCTGCCCGCCAGCCTGGGCGAGGCCCATGCGGCGGAAGCAGTCATTCAGTTCGTCCGGCAGCTCAGCGGCAGCGTGGGCATTCCCGCCGCGCTTTCCCAGCTGAACAAGGTGGACCCGGCCGATTTCGGCACCTTGGCCGACCTGGCCCTGCACGACACCTGCATGACCACCAACCAGATCACCCCCACCCGTCAGGAGGTCATTGCCGTGTACACGGCGGCCTTCCGCGGGTAACACGTTCACGCGCTTTCTTTTCATAGAAGAACGGTCCCGCCGCGCCGCGGGGCCGTTCTTTTTTGCATTTCTGTTTGCATTCTTTGGGATGTTCTTCTGGATGCTTTTTGCGTTTCGTGCAGTTCACGTAGGATGAGCTGACACCCCCTTTCCATTTTCTGTTTCTTGCGGCATTCGCGCGTCATCCGGCTACTTCGATTTGCTTCTCAGTGTCTGATTGCAGGCGGCCGAACGCCGAAACGACAAATCAAACGGCCGCAGCACAAAAAGGCAGACTGGAACCGAACCGCTTGTGTGGTTCAGGCTCCAGTCTGCCTTTTCAATTGGTCGTTGGCGCTGCCGTATTGTACCCGTTCGGGTGGGCCTTTACTTTCTCTTTCGGCCCCGGCCGTTTGCCCCGTTGTGCCCCGGCATCCGGTAGATGCTGCTGTCCATGCGGGTGGTCTCCCCGTCCCATTGCAGAATCGGGAAATCCACACCGCCGCCCGGCTTTGCCGCCGCGGTTTTTCGCAGTTTTTTCCAGGGCTTCACCCGTACCAGCCCAAACAGCAGCACTGCCGCCAGGGCCGCCCCGGCCAAAAGCCCGGTAAAGCCGCCGCTGCTGGCCTGTGCCTGCCGGGCGGAATGCTCGGCCGCCTGGGCAAGCAGCTCGTTCAGCCCGTCGGCGGCCATGGCCAGGCACACCTCACTTTCGGCCTGGCCCTCGCTGGCCGGAATGTGCACCACCTGCCAGGCGCTCAGCGGCTGGCCCAGATTCCAAACCTCCGGCAGTGCATACTCCACCGTGCATTCTTCTGCCGTGCGGCCGCTGTGCAGCAGCACACTGGCCGCCGTGCTTTTCACCTGCACCTGGCCCAGCACACCGCCGCCGCCCTGTACATCCAGCGGCAGGCGCTTGCCTTCGTCCGGCAGTTCCACCCGAACGAAATTGCCGAAGCAATAATCCAGCAGGGTGCAGGCATCGTAATACCGGTCTTTTTTGCTCACATCGCCCAGAATCACGCAAATCAGCCGCACGCCGTCCTGCTCGCTGTAATTCACATAGCTGTGGCCGCCCACGTCGTGGTAGCCGTCTTTTCCGCCCTTGGCGTACTCCCGGTAGCAGACATTCCCCACCCGAAGCCAATCATCGCAGGCAAAGTACCGCTCCTGCGGCTGCAGGTTGGTGGGGGCCATGGTCCAGCTGCCGGTGTAGCAGAACACATCCTGAAAGCCGGGCTGCTGTAAGGCCCAGCGGGTGATGGTCGCCAGATCCCGGGCCGTGGTGTAATGGTCCGGGTCGTGCAGGCCATGGGGGTTGGCAAAATGGGTGCCGGTCAGACCCAGGGCCTGTGCCTGGGCGTTCATCGCGTCCACGCCGCCCTGAATGCTTCCGCCAATGTAGGTGGCCAGCACGTTGGCGCCATCGTTGGCGCTGGCAAGCTGGGTGCCGTACACCACATCTTTTAAGGGGACCACCTCGCCGGGCTGCAGGGCAATGTGGGAGGAATCGGTGTGCAGCAGCGAGTACACCGCCTCTTCGCTCACGGTTACGCTTTCATCCCAGTTGCCGCCCGTCTTTTGAGCCGTCAGCCCCAGCGTCATGATTTTGGTGGTGGAGGCCGGATACATCCGCTGGTCCGGGTTCTGTTCGATCAAAATCTGCCCGGTGTCCGCGTCCATCACCACATAGGCCCCGCAGGAAACCGCGGGCGGGGCATCCTGCGCAAAGGCAGGCAGACAGAAGGCCACCGCCAGGCAGGCCGCGGCAGCCAATGCGCACAAGCGCTTTATCGTTTTTTTCATCAATCGTTCCGATCTTGTTTGTGGGCGGCCTGTGCCGTCCTTTATAAAAATGCGGGCCGTACCCGCACCGTAGTTGGTTCTTTCCTGCATTCTTAACATATTATAAAGGCATTCCCCCACCCCGGCAAGGGCAGCCGCCAAATTTCCACATTTTCAGGCAAATGGCAGCAAAATGTGCTACACTGAAAGTAGTTTTCTGCAATTTTACCGGAAAGGCAGGTGCTCTTCTTGCAGCCTGAACCCTCTCTGAAAATCGAAAAGACCGCGGCGCGCCGCTGGGCGCGTCAGGCCCGCGCGGCGTTTACGCCGGAGCAATGGGCCGCATTCGGGGCCGCCATGGCGCGGCAGCTGTGCTTGCTGCCTGCATGGCAGGCGGCCCGGACGGTGTTCTGCTTTGCTTCCCATGGGCCGGAGCCGGACACCCTGCCCCTTCTTCAGGCGGCGCTGGCCGAGGGCAAACAGCTTTGCCTGCCCCGCTGCACCGGCCCCGGCCAGATGGAGGCCATCCCGCTGGGAGATCTGGCCCTGCTGGCCCCCGGGGCCTATGGCATCCCGGAGCCGCCCGCGCATCTGCCGCCCTGCCCACCCACGGGCATTCAGCTGGCCGTACTGCCCTGCCTGGCCGCTGGGCTGGACGGCACCCGGCTGGGCCACGGCGGCGGCTATTACGACCGTTGGCTGGCCCGCTGCACCGGCGCATATCGGGCCGTGTTGTGCCCCGAGGCACTGCTTGCCCCCCACCTGCCCGTCGATGCGCTGGACCTGCCCGCCCAGTGCATCGTCACCGAGCGGCGGGTGCTGACCCTTTGATTCTAGGAGGTGCTTTTCATGAAATTTCTGCATCTGGCCGACCTGCATCTGGGCAAGCGGCTGAATGAGTTTGACCTGCTGGCGGACCAGCGCCATATGCTTGAACAGGCCCTCGCGCTGGCCAGAGAGGAAGCCGTGGATGCTGTGCTGCTGGCCGGTGATCTGTACGACAAGGCCATTCCCAGCGGCGGGGCCGTCGCCCTGCTGGACTGGTTTCTCACCGGGCTGGCTGAGGCCGGGCTGCCGGTGTTTGCGGTGAGCGGCAACCACGACGGGGCCGACCGGCTGGACTACGGCAGGGACCTGTTTGCCAAATGCCAGGTTCACATCGCCGGGCGCTTTTCCGGCACGCCCGCGCCCCTGCGCCTGCAGGACGAATACGGCCCGGTGGAGCTGTGGCTGCTGCCCTTCGTCAAGCCGGCCACCGTGGCGCATTTCTTCCCTGAGGCCGATTGCAGCGATTACACCCATGCCGTTGCTGCTGCCCTGACCGGCTGCAAACAGGACCCCGCCGCCCGGCAGGTGCTGGTGGCCCACCAGTTCGTCACCGCCGGCAAAAGTGCCCCCCAGAAGGCCGGCTCCGAGAGCATCAACGTGGGCGGGCTGGACAATGTGGACGCCGCCTGCTTTACCGGGTTTGACTATGTGGCGCTGGGACACATTCACAAGCGCCAGCCGGTGGGGCAAAATGCCTGGTATGCCGGTTCGCCCATGGCCTATTCGCTGGATGAGGCCGGGCAGGAAAAGGGCGCTCTGCTGGTCACCTTGGAGGAACACGGCCCCGCCCAGGTGCGCTTTGCCCCCTTTGCGCCGCTGCACCCGATTCGCCACATCACCGGCCCGCTGGAAAAGCTGATCGACGCCGCCGACCCCGCCCAGCGGGAGGATTACATTTACGCCACCCTGACCGATAAGACCCCTGTGCTGGACGCCATGGACCATCTGCGGGCGGTTTACCCCAACGTGATGAAGCTGGATTACCCCCAGCAAACCACCGGCGAAGCCCGCACCGCGGCCGCAGATGTGGAAAAGAAAGACCTTCGGGAGTTGTTTTTTGACTTTTACACCCAGGTAAACGGCGAGCCGCCCAGCGAAGAGGCCTGGCAGGCCGTGGCGGATCTGGCCAAGGAAGGAGGGATGGAGCTGTGAAACCCACCAAACTGACCCTGAGCGCCTTCGGCCCCTTTTCTGACTGTGTGGAACTGGACCTGACCCAGCTGGACGGGCAGGGGCTGTTTCTCATCACCGGCGACACCGGCGCCGGAAAAACCACCCTGTTTGACGCCATCTGCTTTGCCCTGTACGGCGAGGTGAGCGGCCCGTACCGCCCGGTGGAGCATCTGCGCAGTGATTTTGCCGCCCCGGATGCCCAGACCTTTGTGCAGCTGGAATTTGTACACCGGGGCAAAACCTACACTCTGAAGCGGAACCCCGCCTACGAACGGCCCAAACTGCGGGGCAGCGGCACCGTAAAGGAAAAGCCGGACGCCCTGCTGACCCGCCCCGGGGAATCGCCGGTTCAGGGCGTGCGCCAAGTGAACACCGCTGTGCGGGAACTGCTGGGCATTGACTGTGCCCAGTTCAAGCAGGTGGGCATGATCGCCCAAGGCGAATTTATGAAGCTGCTGAACGCCTCCACGGACGAACGGGAGGGCATTCTGCGGCAGGTGTTCGCCACCCAGAAGTACCAGAACCTGACCAACGCCCTGCAGGCGGCCGCCAGCGATGCCAGAAAGGCCTGTGAAACCCAGAATCTCCTCATGCTGGAGCGGTTCCGGCAGGTGGACTGCCCAGAGACCTCCGCGCAGAAAGCAGGCATTGTCGAGCTGAAACGTGCGGACAACCCCGCCCTGCTGCCCCAGATGCAGGCCGCTCTGGCCGCCCTGCTGGAAGAGGACAAGGCCGAGCTGGCCCGGCTGGAACCGGCGCTGGCACAGGCACAGCAGGCCCTTGAGCGCGCCACCCGGCTGGAGGAACAGGCCAAAGCCGCACAGGGCACCCGGCAGCGCCTGAAAGCAGAGCGGGCCGAGCTGACGCAGCTGCAGGCCAAAGCGCCGGAAATGCAGCAGCGGGAAGAAGCGTTCCGCCGCAGTGAGGCCGCCCTGAAGCAGGTGAAGCCGCTGGCCGACCGGGCTGATGGCGCCGCGGCCGCCGAAGCGAAGGCACGCCGCGAGCTGGAGGCACTGGCCCCCCGGCTGGAACAGGCCCAGCAAAACGAGGCCGCCGCCCTTACCCGGCTGGAACAGGCCAAGGCCACCCAACCCGAAGTGAAGGATTTGGATCAGAAGCTCACCCTGTTGGAGCAGCAGCTGCCCCTCTATCACCAACATCAGAAAGCCGCCGAGGCGCTTGCCGCGCTGGAAGCAAAGACGAAAACGGCCGAAGCCGACCTGAACGGCGCCAAACAGGCCGCCGAAACCAGCGAACAGGCCCTCGGCCAGACCCGCCGCGAGTTGGACGAATTGAAGGAAGTCCCCCTGCAGCTGGAACAGATCCGCAACCGCTACAAAGACCTGACTGGCGTCAAGAACGCCCTTGCCAACTGGCAGGCCGCCGCCGAGAAGGAGCGGACTGCCGCCGAGAACCTGCACACCGCACAGCAGGACTATCAGGAAAAGCAGGAAGCCTTCCAGCAGGCTGAGGCCCATGCCGCCGGTCTGCGCCGCCGCCTGGATGACTGCCGGGCCGGGCTTTTGGCCCGCGACCTGAGCGAGGGGATGCCCTGCCCGGTGTGCGGGGCCGTGCACCACCCCGCCCCGGCTGCCCTTCCTGCCGAACCGGTCACCGAAGCCGACCTGAAGGCCGCCGAGGACGCGCGGGAGGCCGCCCGCGGCGAAAAAGATCAGGCCATGAAGAAATCCGGCAGTTCCAGTGCCGCGTACAACGCCGCCCAGGAGCACACCGCCCGGCAGTGGAAGCTGTTTGCGGAACACTGGCAGGAGCAGGCCCTCATCCCGCCGCTGCCGCCGGAAGGCCCGGCCCCGGAACCGGCCCAGTTGGACAAGGTGCTGGCGAACGCCCTTGCCGACTGCAAGGCCGAAGGCCGGCAGCTGCGGGAGCATGACGACCGCCGTAAAAAGTTGGAAGACCTGCTGCCCGATCAGGAAGAAGCCGCCCGCACCGAAGCCGAAAAGCGGGATACCTTGCAGACCGCACTGGCCGGCCTGAATGCCCAAACTGCCAGCGCCAAGGCCAAGGCGGACCAGCTGGCGCAGGGGCTGAAATGGCCCAGCGAACAGGCAGCTCTGGAGCAGAAAGCCGAATGGGACGGCCGCCACACGGCCTTGCTGAACGAGCAAACCGCCGCCCAAACCGCTTATGACACCGCCCAAAAGGCACTCAACGACCTGAACGAAGAAAATGCCGAAAAGAGCGCAGTCCTGAAAGAAAAGGCCGCACAGGCGCAGGCAAGCGCCCGGGAGCTGGACGAGATTCTGCGCAAACTGGCCTTTGCCGACCGGGCCGACTATGAAGCCGCCCTGTGCACCGAAGAGGGACTCAAGGCGGAACGGGAAGAGCTGGACCAGCATAAGCACAATTTGCAGACCGCCGAAGCAGCCGTGGCGACGCTGGAAAAGGAAGCCGCCAACCAGCCGCAGCCGCCCGCCCCGCTGCCTCAGCTGGAAGAGCAGCGGCTGGCCGCCGACCGCACGGTCAACGAACTGAACAAAATCAACAACACGGTCATTGCCCGACAAACCGCCAATCAGACCATTGCCGAAAACCTGAACCGCCTTGCCAAAGAGAGCGAACAGGCCCGCCACAAGGCCGACCTGCTGACCCATTTGTACAACACGGTAAAGGGCAAGCAGGCGGGCAAGGTAAATCTGAGCTTTGAAGCCTACATTCAGGCCTATTACTTTGAGCGGGTGGTGGAAGCTGCCAACCGGCGCTTTGAGGCCATGAGCGAGGGGCGCTATCTCCTGCGCCGCCGGGACGACAGCGTTTCCATCTCCGGCAAAAACGCTCTGGTTTTGGATGTGCTCGACCACTACACCGGCAAGCTGCGCCCGGTAAGCAGCCTTTCCGGCGGCGAGAGCTTCAAGGCCGCCCTGTGCCTGGCGCTGGGCCTTTCGGATGTGATTCAGGCTGGAAGCGGCGGCGTGGAGATCGACGCCCTGTTTGTGGATGAGGGCTTCGGCACCCTGGACGAAGCCTCGCTGGACAAGGCCCTGGAAGTGCTGCTCGGGCTGGCCGGCCCCGGCAAAATGGTCGGGGTCATCAGCCATGTGCCTGAGCTGAAAGACCGCATCACCCGGCAGATCGTGCTGAAAAAAGGCCCTCTTGGCAGCACCGCCCGCATTGTGCAGGCCTGACCCCACGCCCCCGGCGGCCCTGCCGGGCCGTTTGGCCGCTGCATGAACCCCAAACAAACGAGATACATAAAAAGCGCACGGAAGCAATTCGCTCCGTGCGCTTTTCTGATTTTGGATTTGAATGAAGCGGCGCCACGCCTGCCCGGCCAATGGGTTACACCAGCTTTTGCAGAATTTCCCGGATGAGGGCCGGGTCGCCCTTTCCCTTGGTGCGCTTCATCATCTGGCCCACCAGCGCCTGGAACGCCTTGGCGTTGCCCGCCTGGTAGTCGGCCACGGCCTTGGGACTGGCCGCCACCACTTCTTTGGCGTACCGCTCCAGCAGGGCCGGGTCGCTCACCTGCTCCAGCCCCTGACGGCGGATCAGCTCCTCCGGGTCGGCGTCCTGCTTGAACAGCAGGCCCACCACCTCGCGGCAGGTGGAGCTGTTCACCTTGCCCGCCTCGGCCAGATCAGCCAGCTTGGCCAGATGCTCCGGCTTGACCGGGATCTCCGTGCCTTCGGGGGCCAGCCGGGCCACCTCGTTCACCACCAGATTGGCGGCCAGCTTGGGGGCTTTGGTCACGGCGGCGGCCTGCTCAAAGTAATCGGCGATTTCCTTGCGGATGACTAGCTGCTCCGCCGTCAGCGCGCTGAGGCCGAACTGTTCCACGTAGTTCTTCTTGCGCTCATCGGGCAGGGTGGGAATTTCTTTTTTCCAGTCGTCCAGCTGCTGCTGTGTCAGCACCACCGGCACCAGATCGGGGTCCGGGAAGTAGCGGTAATCGTCCGCGTTTTCCTTGCTGCGCATGGAGCTGGTTTTGCCGGTGGCCGGGTCGAAGCGGCGGGTCTCCTGCCGCACCGCGCCGCCCTGGTCGATCAGTTCGGTCTGGCGGGCAAACTCATACTCAATGGCCTTGACCACGTATTGGAAGCTGTTCAGGTTCTTCATCTCGGTGCGGGTGCCCAGCGCCTTCTCGCCCTTTTTGCGGACGGAAAGGTTCACGTCGCACCGCAGAGAGCCCTCGTTCATTTTGCAGTCGGACACACCCACATACAGCATGATGGCCCGCAGCTTCTGCAGGTAGAGCTTTGCCTCTTCGGCGCTGCGGATGTCCGGCTCGGACACGATCTCGATCAGCGGCACACCGCACCGGTTCATGTCGATCAGGGTACCCTTGCCGGGGGAGTGGATCAGCTTGCCCGCGTCCTCCTCAATGTGAATGCGGGTGATGCCGATGCGCTTTTCGCCGGTGCTGGTCTCCACATCCAGCCAGCCCTGCTCACACAGGGGCTTGTCATACTGGCTGATCTGGTAGGCCTTGGGCAGGTCGGGGTAAAAGTAGTTTTTGCGGTCCAGCTTGCTGTTCAGGGCAATGCGGCAGTTGGTGGCCATACCGGCCTTCACCGCGTATTCCACCACCCGCTTGTTCAGCACCGGCAGGCTGCCGGGCATACCTGTGCACACCGGGCAGCACTGAGTGTTGGGGGCCGCACCGAATTTTGTGGCACAGCGGCAGAAAATCTTCGTGTTGGTCTTCAGCTCCACATGAACTTCCAGACCGATGACCATCTCATAATCCTGCATCATGTTCCATCAACCTCCGATCCGGTCCTGTTCCAGCGTGTAGCCCGTCCGGTAAAGCGCCGCCTCACCAAAGGGCTTTCCGATCAGCTGCAAGCCAATAGGCAGGCCCTCATGGTCCTGGCCGCAGGGCAGCGACAGGCTGGGCAGGCCCGCAATGTTCACGGGCACCGTGTAAACATCCCCCAGGTACATGGCCAGCGGGTCGTCCACCTTTTCGCCCAGCTTGTAGGCGGTGGTGGGGGCCACGGGGCTGAGCACCGCATCATACTGCTCAAACACTTTGTCAAAGGCGGCCTTGATGAGGGCGCGCACTTCCAGTGCCTTCTTGTAGTAAGCATCGTAGTAGCCCGCACTGAGCACATAGCTGCCCAGCAGAATACGCCGCTTCACCTCGGCGCCAAAGCCCTGGCTGCGGGTCTCCTTATACAGGCTGTGAATGTCCGTAAAGTTCTGTGCACGGAAACCGTACTTCACGCCGTCAAACCGGGCCAGGTTGGAGGAGGCCTCGGCGCTGGAGATCACATAGTAGGCGGGCAGTGCCTTATCCAGCTCCGGCATGGTCACCTCTTCCACCGTCGCGCCCAGGGCGGTCAGCCGGTCGGCGGTGTGCCGCAGGGCGGCCGCAATGTCCGGGGCCAGCGCTTCGGAGAGGAACTCCTTCGGCAGGGCGAACTTCATGCCCTTCACGCCGTCCGCAATGCCGGTCAGGTAGTCGGCCGGTGCGGCCACGCTGGTGGAATCGTTGGGGTCCTGCCCCGCAATGGCCTGCAGCACCAGCGCGTTGTCCCACACGGTTTTGGTGAGGGGGCCGATCTGATCCAGGCTGGAAGCAAAGGCCACCAGACCGTAGCGGGAAACCAGCCCGTAGGTGGGCTTCATGCCCACAACGCCGCAGAAGGCCGCGGGCTGGCGGATGGAGCCGCCGGTGTCCGACCCAAGGGTAAACGCCGCTTCGTCGGCGGCCACCGCAGCCGCCGCGCCGCCGCTGGAGCCGCCGGGCACCCGATCCAGCGCCCGGGGGTTGTGGGTGGGCTTGAAGGCAGAGTTTTCGGTGGTGGAGCCCATGGCGAATTCGTCCATGTTCAGCTTCCCCAGCATCACCGCGCCCTGCTTGTGCAGCGCAGTCATCACCGTGGCATCGTAAGGAGGAATCCAGTGTTCCAGCATCTTGCTGGCGCAGGTGGTGCGCACGCCCTTGGTGCAGATGTTGTCCTTAATGCCGCAGGGCACGCCGTCCAGCGGGCCAAGGGCCTTGCCGGCGGCCCGGCGCGCGTCCGATGCATCGGCGGCCGCCAGCGCTTGCGGCCCGGTCACGGTCAGGTAGGCCGCCACGTCGCCGTCCGCTGCGGCAATGGCGTCCAGATACGCCTGGGTGGCCTGGCGGGAGGTTACCTCGCCCGCCGCCAGCGCCTCGCTCAGCTGGCGAAGGCTCATGCCAGTGATGGTTTTATATCCGGTCATCTTCGGGTCTCCTCCTTATTCCACAACCTGCGGCACAAAAATACAGCCGTCCTGCTTGGCCGGGGCACCGGCCAGCAGCTCATCCCGGTCCGCGCTGGGGCTGGTCACATCCTCCCGCATCACATTGCTCAGCGGAGCAATGTGGGCTAGCGGCTCCACGCCGGTGGTGTCGATCCTGGCCAGCTGATCCGCAAAGCCGATGATCTCCTTCAGACTCTTGCGGGTGGCCTCCCGCTCGCTCATGGGGATTTTCAGCATGGCCAGGTCGGAAAGGTGATCCAGGTCAATGCCGTCAGCCGCCTTTTTGCGGGCCGTCTGGGCTGCCTGCACGCCCTGGCTGCCGCCCAGGCCCAGCGCCGTAAGCTGCTCCTCGTCTACCGGGCTGGGCGCATCGGTGAGCGGGCAGGTGGCGTTGGACAGCTTCGGGAAGGCTACCACGTCGCGCAGGCTTTCGGCTCCGCACAGCTGCATCACAAAGCGGTCCAGACCGAAAGCAAAACCTGCATGGGGCGGTGCACCGTACTTGTAGGCGTTGACCATGAAGCCGAAACGCTCCTCGATCTGGGCCTCGGTAAAGCCCAGGGCCTCAAACATCATCTCCTGCACCTGCCGCTGGTGGATACGCACGCTGCCGCTGCCTAGCTCAATGCCGTTCAGCACCACGTCAAAGGCCTGTGCCCGCACCCGGCCGGGGTCGGTAAACAGATACTGCAGATCCTCCGGATAAGGCATGGTGAAGGGATGGTGGGTGGCCATCCAGCGCTGCTCTTCGTCCGACCACTCAAACTGGGGGAAGTCGATGATGAACAGCATATTGTATTCGTCCCGGCGCAGGTTCAGCTGGTCGGCCAGATACAGCCGCAGGCCGCCCAGCACCTTGCGCACGGTGGAAAGCTTGTCGGCGCAGAACAGCAGGAAGTCGCCGGGCTGGGCGTCCATCTTTTTGCACAGCCGGTCCAGCTGCTCCTGGGTGAAGTACTTGGCCAGAGGTGCGCTCTTCATGCCGCCGTCCTCGTCAAAGGCCAGCCAGGCCATGCCCTTGGCGCCCAGGCTCAGGGCCTGGTTGGTCAGCCCGTCGATGAAGTTGCGGGTGAAGTCGCCGTGGCCCTTCACATTGATGCCGCGCACAACGCCGCCCGCCTCCAGCGCCTTGGTGAACACACTGAACCGGCTTTCGGCGGCAATGTCGCTCACTTCTACAATGGGCAGGTCAAAGCGCAGGTCGGGCTTGTCGCTGCCGTACACGTCCATGGCCTCGGTCCAGGGCATCCGCACAAAGGGCTTTTCCAGATCGAACCCCTTGCGCTCTTCCGGGGTCTTCAGGTTTTTCATCAGATGCTTGAACAGCTTTTCCAGATGGACCAGCACGTCCTCCTGATCCACAAAGCTCATCTCCATATCCACCTGGGTGAACTCCGGCTGCCGGTCTGCACGCAGGTCCTCATCCCGGAAGCACCGGGCCACCTGGTAATACCGGTCAATGCCGCCCACCATCAGCAGCTGCTTGAAGATCTGCGGGCTCTGGGGCAGGGCGTAGAACTCGCCGTGGTGCACCCGGCTGGGCACCAGATAATCCCGCGCGCCCTCCGGGGTGGACTTGGTGAGCATAGGGGTCTCCACCGAGAGGAAGCCCTGGCTGTCCAGATAATCCTCGGCGCACTTCTGCACCCGATGGCGGAAGCGCAGCCGCTCCACCATCTCCGGGCGGCGCAGGTCCAGATACCGGTACTTCAGCCGCAGCTCGTCCTTCACGCCCGGGTCATCCAGCGGGAAGGGCAGCGGGTCGGCCTCGCTGATGACCTCCATCTGCACCGCACGCAGTTCCACGGTGCCGGTGGCCAGCTTTTCGTTCACGGTCTCCTCATCGCGCAGGCAGATGGGGCCTTTCACCGCAATCACGGTTTCATTTTTCAGTTTGTCCGCCGCCGCAAATTCTTCCGGCGAGAGCTTGGCCGCGTTGAACACCACCTGCAAAACACCTTCCCGGTCCCGCAGGTCCACGAAAATAACGCCGCCCATATCCCGCTTGGTCTGCACCCAGCCGCAGGCTACGGCGGTTTCGCCGATGTCTGCTTCCCGGTACAGGCCGCAATACTTGGTACGCTTCAACATACGCTTTCCCTCCAAAACAAAAAGCCCCACATACGCTCTTCTTCCAAAAGCGTATGTGGGGCGAAAAAACATTTCCGCGGTGCCACCCACCTGGGCCTGACGCGTCAGGCCCGCTCAATGCAACGGTAACAACGATTGCACGCGGCTGTAACGTGCCGCCCACGGCAAACCCTACTTTCTGCCCGCCGGGCAGGGTTCAGGCTGCAGCTCCGAGATGTTTTTCTCACCGGGCTATTGACGAGCCTTTCAGCAAAGCGGCCCGCTCTCTGTGCAAATCACCGTGGTGATACTCCTTCTCTTCACAGCTGTTGTGGCGTGATTCAGGATGTACCCATTATACCGCCGGGCATTGGTTTGTCAAGAGAAAATCCGGCATTTTTCTCAAATTTTCTTCATTGCGGCAGTGTGCTGCATTTCCCGTAGCCGCGCCGCATTACTTGCTGGTCTGGCGCAGCGGGCGGCGGCGGGCCAGCCGCTGAGGCTGGAGGCAGAACGCCGGATAGTACAGCGCAACAGCCATCAAAAATGCCGCCGATACGTCCACAAACGAGTGCTGCTTCAGAAACAGGGTGGACAGGATGATGGCCACCGACAGCACGCTCACCCCAAGCTGCACCCCGCGGCGGGCGCGCAGAGCCTCACTGCGGCGAATGGCGATCCAGCAGCCCAACGTGTTGAACACGTGCAGGCTGGGCAGCACATTGGTGGGGGTGTCAATGCGCCACAAAAAGTGGACCGTACTCATAAACACGTTTTTGCGGCTCAGGTAAACCGGCCGCAGGTGCAGGGCGTTGGGGAAAATGGCGCTGACGATCAGAAACAGCGTCATGCCCATTGCCAGAAAGCCCATCAGCCGGTAAAAGCCCTCCACATCCCTGAAGAAGAACCAGGTAAGGGTCACGGCGATAAAGCCGAACCACATGAAGTAGGGCACAATGAAATATTCGCAGAACGGAATGTAGGCGTCCAGCGAGGAGTGCAGAATGTGATAGCTGCGGCCGGTGGAATGCTCCAGCCAATAAAAGCAGATCAGGTACAGCGGAAAGTAGCACAGCGTCCAGATCTGCCGGTGCGTTGAAACAAAGTGCTTGATGGCGTTCATAATTGTTCTTGCTCCTTTTATAAAACACCAGAAGTTTTGCGGCGTTACGCCAGGTGAAGGGCCTGAAGGCCCAGGCTGTATGCCAGAATGACCCAGGGTTTGCAGGTGATGAGAATGGCCACCGCCCGGGCAGGCTTCATGCGAGCCAACCCCGCCAGATAGCAGAAAATATCGTCGGGTGCCAGCGGCAGAAGAATGGTCAGCAGAAACACCCAGGTAAAGTCGTGGCGGCGGATCCAGCCAATGTACTTTTCATAGGCGCGCTGCCCCATCAGGGCGCTGGCCAGCCCGTCGCCAAAACGGTAGGCCAGCCCATAGGCCGCAACCGACCCAAGGCACACCGCCACATAATTGTAGACAAAGCCCCATACCGGGCCGAACATCATCACGCCGGCCACACACCCCACCACACCAGGCAGAATGGGCACCACGACCTGAAAGAACTGCAGCAGCATCAGGGCAACGGGTGCCATGGCCCCATACCGCTGCATATGGCCTGCCAGAGCCTGGGGCGAATCCAGCGCCCCGCTGCGCCAGATGGCAAACACAAGCACAGCCAACAATGCAAACATTCCTGCGCTGATGGCAAACGCCGCCCCTCTGATCCGGCGGCTTAACTCCTGATTGGAGGCCATGCATCGCACCTTCTTTCCCTTCCCCCGTTTTTCAGGCCGCCGCACTGCGGCCCGCGAAACGTCCTTCCGCCCCTACCGCGGCAGGCATTCCCGCCGCGGCCAGACCGTATTGTTTTTCTCCTTTTGCTATTATAACGAGTTCGTCAACCGGTTTGTTTCAAAAACGTGAAAGTTTTCAGACATTTTCTCTAAAATGTTTCACGGAAAACTGAAAAACTGCACAAACGCAGCGCAATCCTGCCGTTTCCCGGCTGGCGGGGCAGAGTTTTTCTGATTCTCAAAAACATTTTATCGAAAAACAATAAAATCATCTTGCAAAACGATGTAATTCATGCTATGCTGATGCCAAGGTCAAATCAGGCCGTTCTCCCCGGCAGGGCGGCATCGGCCAAACCAACAATGAGACGGAGCGTGAACATTCATGTGGAACGATCAAAAAAGCCTGGCGCTCACCCGCTGGTGCGTGCGCCTGTTTGCCCTGGCGCTGGCCGCCGCCGACCTGGGCGGCTACTGGCTGGTGCGCTGGTACATGAGCTGGAACACCGAAACCATCGGCCAGGGGCTGCGCGAGGGGCTGCTGATGATGGCCAGCCTGTACCTGTGCAGCCTGCCCGCCTGGGCGGCGCTTTACTGGTTGCACCGGCTTTTGGGCAGCATTGCCAAAGGGCAGGTATTCGTGCCGGAAAACGTGCGCGCCCTGCGGGCCATCAGCTGGTGCTGTGCCGCCGCCTGCGCGGTGTGCCTGGCCAGCACCTTCTATTATGCGCCCTGGGGGCTGGCCGGTGTGGCCGCCGGGTTTATGGCGCTGCTGGTGCGGGTCATCAAAAACTGCTTCGAGCAGGCCGTGCGCATGAAAGACGAACTGGACTATACCATATAAAGGAGGCGGCAGTATGTCAATTCAGGTCAATCTGGACCTTATGATGGTCCGCCGCCACATCTCGGCGGGAGAGTTGGCCGAGCGGGTGGGCATCACCCCGGCCAACCTCTCCATTCTCAAAAACAACAAGGCGAAGGCTGTGCGCTTCTCCACGCTGGACGCCCTGTGCCGCGCGCTGGACTGCCAGCCCGCCGATCTGTTGGAATACGTCCCGGATGAGGAACCCGCCGTCGAAGGCGAGTGAACGCCGGGCAAGCTGCATGCACGTTCAGACACAATCTGACATGAGGTTTTGAATATGGAAAATTATCTCCGTGCGGAGGGCAAATCCTGTCCCCCTTCTATTGGTGTACCCAAATATGGCGCTGCCGCGCCCCAATCACCCTCTCAAAATGGACGATCGTCTCCTCGTTTTTCGGCGACCGTTCCCCAGCTGCTGGCCGCGCTGGCCAGCTACGGGGTGGGCTACCTGTACCTGCAGCTGTTTTTTCAGGACTGGTACCGCGGCCCGGGCCTTGCGGTGTTCGCCGCCGTGTTCTGCCTGTGGGTGGAGGGGTTCTGCCGTGCGGCGCGCCGCCCCGCCCCCAAAGAGAGTTGGCTGTGGCTGGGCATTCTGGCGGTTCTGTGCCTGGCCGCCTGCCTGCATCCCACCGGTCTCACCTTCACCGCCTGCCGGCTCGCCGCCCACGGCGCGGCCGCTTACTGGGCTCTGGCCCGCACCGGAATGCTGGCCGAGGGCATCACCGGCCCGCTGCTGCCGCTGGATCTCGTCAGCGCCTTCGTGGTGCTGCCCTTCGGCCAGTTTTTCCTGCGTCTGCGCACCCTGCTGTCGGGAATCGGGCAGCTTCGCCCCCGCCGGGGCGGCCTGCGCCGTTTGGGTCTGGTTCTGCTCACGCTGGCCGTCATGCTGCCCATCTGGGGCATGGCCATTCACCTGCTCAGCCAGGCCGATGTCGGGTTTGCCCTGCTCACCCGGGACCTGACCGGCTGGGCCGCCCGCCTTCTACCCCAGCCGGACGCCTTCACCCTGGTGCTGCTTGTGCTCAGCCTGCCGGTGGGGGCCTGGCTGTACGGTCTTGTGGGCGGGGCCTTGCGGCGCACCATGCCGCCCGTCAACGGGCAGGCCGTGCGCACCGGGGCGGAAGCTCTGCGCGTGGCCCCCTGCCCTGCCGTGGCCGCCGCGCTGGCAGGCACCTGCCTGCTGTACCTGCTGTTTTTTGCGGTGCAGGCCGGGTATCTGTTCGGTGCCTTTACCGGCCACCTGCCCGCCGGGCTCACCGCCGCCAATTATGCCCGGCAGGGGTTCTTTGAGCTGTGCCAGGTGTGCGCCCTGAACTTCGCCCTGCTGGCCGGGGCTGCCAAGCTGAGCCGCGCCCCGCTGCGCACCCGGCCGTTTCTGCGCGGGCTAGCCACCCTGCTGTGTGCCGAGACCTTCCTGTTCGGCCTTGTGGCCGCCGCCAAGCTGGGCATTTACATCCGGCGCTTCGGCCTCACCGAGCGGCGGCTGTTCTCAGCTTGGGCCATTCTGATGCTCCTTCTGGCGGCAGTGCTGGCGCTGGCCAGCCTGCACCGGGCCTTTGCCGCCATGCGGGTGCTGGCCCTCACCTGCGCCGTAAGCTTTGCCGCCGTGTGCCTGTTCTCCGCCGCGGCCCTGCCCCACGTGAACTTTGCGGAATACGAAGCACCGATGGACGGCACCTGCGAACAGGCCGAATACAGTGCATCAGAACCCAATCTGCTTTTGTGATGCCATCGGGCGTGCCCCTGTCGTTCCTTATCATTTTTATAAAATCATCGTAAAAGGAGTCTATCATGGAACGTCTGCTTCATCTTCTCTCCCTCTCCTCCTCGGCCGGGATCTCGCTGAACCTCGGCGCACTGGCGCTGGGCCTTGCCGCTTTGGCCTTCAGCCTTCGCGCACTGCTGCACGCCCTGGCCGGGCGTTCCGCTGCCGGGCCGCTTGCCATCGGCGGCGGTGCCTGCGGGGCGGCCCTCTGGCTGCAAATGCTGGAGCTGCTCCGCCGCAGCTTCGCCGGTGACTGGGGCGGCCTGTACGATGTCGGCCCCGCCACCGCGCTGGTGAGCGGCCTGCTGCTGGCTGCGGTGCTGGCGCTCACCACCGCCGCCGCCCTGCTCAGCGGCAGCAAGCGCCCCTGAATTCTTTCATCCTGCCGCCAACCGCCAAACCGGTCGGCGGCCTTTTTTGTGCCTTTGCGGCGGTTTCTTTGTAAATCCCCGGCAAATACGCTATAATAGGGCCAGATTGTTACACTTTTGCAATTTTGGTGGCTGTGTTTTCGTTTTATTTTCAAATACAAAGCCGCATGGGGAGGTTTTTCCTTGATTTATCTGGTTTGGGTCGCCGTATTTTTCTGCATCGCCGGGGCATTGGCCCTGCTGTTTGATGAGCACATGGAGTATTGCCTTGCCCCGGCCCTGTGCGGCGGCATTCTGCTTTTGTATCTGTTCGGCCTGTTTGGACTGCTGAAGCCGGGCATCGCCGCGGTGGCCCTGTGTGGTGCTGTGAGCGCCGGATACTGCCTGGTTCGCTGTATCCACGGCCGCACGCTGTTTTTGCGGCAATGGCTCACCCCGGCCATGCTTTTGGCCCTGGTAGGGGTGGCCTACATTGCCTGGGTGCAGCGGGGCCGCCTGGTAATGGGCAACGACGAGTTCAGCCACTGGGCCGTCACCGTAAAAATGATGACGCATCTGGACGCCCTGAGCATCACCCAGCCCGACCGGATGCATTTTCCGGACTACCCGCCGGCCACCGCCCTGCTGGAATACCTGTTTGTGCGGCTCACCCCCAATTTCACCGAGGGGTATCTCTATCGCGCCCTGAACCTGCTTCAGCTCAGCCTGCTGCTGCCCTATCTGGGCCGGTTCAATCTTCGGCGGTTCGGGCTGGCCTGCGCGGGCATGGGGGCGCTGTTTCTGCTGCCGCTGGCCTTTTACGGCGAATTTTATACTGACCTGTGTGTGGACGGCGTACTTGCCCTGCTGTTCGCCTGGACGCTGTTCGGCTGGTTCGGCCGCCGCAAGCGGGATAAATTCGCCGCGCTCTGGATCACGCTGGGTTGTGTGACCCTGACGCTCACCAAAAGCAGCGGCTTTGCGCTGGCGCTCATTGCTCTGGTGCTGATCCTGTGGGACTCCATGCGCCAGCGCATGGGCGTGCTGGGCCATGACCGCAGCCTGGCGCACAATCTGGCCAGCCAGCGGCTCTGGCTCATTCCGCTGGGCGGCTGCCTGGCTGCCCAGTTCAGCTGGAACCTGCTCTGCCGCATTCATCTGGGCAGCGGCGGAAGCAGCCACACCCTTGCCAATCTGGCCAGCCTGCTGGCCCCCTGGCCGGAGCGGTACATCATCACCCTCAGTGCCTTCCTTCGGGGGCTGTTCCTGCCGCCGGAGCTGGAGGCCCCCCTTCGGGTTCCCGCCATTCTGTGGCTGGCGCTGGGGGCTTTGCTGCTGGGCCTTGCCGGGCAGCTGCGCCGCACCATGCGCCCGTCCGTTGCCCGGCTGCGCCGCGGCCTGCTGTGGGGCTTTGCGCTGTACTGCGTTTCTCTTCTGTATCTGTACTTCTTCAGCTTTGGGGAATACGAGGGCACCCGGGTGGCCTCGCAGATCCGCTACCTGAACACCTGGCTGCTGGCGCTGGCCCTGCTGGGCGTGGGCTTTTTGCTGGACTGCGCCGCCCGCCGGGAGGCTTCGCCCCAGCTGCCTGCCCTGCTTCTGGCGGGCAGCCTGGCGGTGTTCCCCTACCAGACCAAGCAGATCAACAATCTGGTCGCGCCGGCCACCCAGGTCAGCCTGGATCAGGCCGTGCGGGCCGCCTACTACACCCAGGAGACCTTCCCCGCCGCCCTCACCGAGGCCGACCGCGTTTACTTTGTGGGGGATGACACCGCCGTGCTGGAAAAGCTCTGCGCGGAGTACTGCCTGTATCCCACCGTATGCGACGCCAGCCTGGGGCACAACTTTCATCTGGGGGCCGGGTACGACACCTGGGCCAACGATGTAAGCCCCGAGGCCTGGGCCGCCGAGCTGGAAGAGCACTATACCTATGTATACCTGTACTCCATCTCGGAGGAGTTCGTGGGCAAATACGGCCCCCTGTTTGCGGAGCCTTCTTCCATCGCGGCCGGCGGGCTGTATCGGGTCGGCAGCAGCAGCGACGGCTTTCTCGTGCGCATCAACTGACCGGTTTTCGTCTCTTTTCTGCATATTTCAAAGGCTGTATTCGCCTTTTCTCATTTTTTTGCAAATTTTTTCGCAAAACCTGTTGACACTTCTGCCTTTTTCCTGTATAATCCATAACTGTTCCACCTAAGTGACATGCGGATGTGGCGGAATTGGCAGACGCGCTAGATTCAGGTTCTAGTGACAGCAATGTCATATGGGTTCAAGTCCCTTCATCCGCACCAAAAGGCCATAGAACGTTTGTTCTATGGCCTTTTTTCTATTCCATACTGCATCGTTTTCGCCTTGCGGCTCGGGACTTGCTGCTGTGGGCAGCCCGTGCATTCGGTGCACAGTGCGGCACGGCTCTGTATTTTTGCGGCGCACTCGCCCCGCCGCATAAAAATTTGCAAAAACCGAAAAAAACGCACCAAATTTTTGAATCCATCCGGGCCGCCGCCTCGTTCTAATAGGCGAGACCGGTCGTGCACCGCCTTGAAACCCTTGCGTGGTGTGCCGTAAAATAAGCAGAGTGAAGGAGGTGGCCCCGGTTTTGAACAGCACAGAATTTTCCCAGCTGATGCAGCAATACCAGGGGCTCGTCTACACCGTCTGCTATCAACTGGTGCGGGACCCGGATACGGCCCAGGACCTGGCCCAGGAAACCTTTCTTGCCGCCTGGACCCATCTGGAGCGATGTCCGCCGGGGTGCGAAAAGCAGTGGCTGGCGCGCATTGCCGCCAACAAGGCCAAGGATCACCTGAAAAGCGCCTACCAGCGCCGAGTGAACCTGCCGGGCGATGAGGGAATGCCGGAGCTTCCCTCCCCCGGCGCACCGCCCGGGCCCCCGGGCCCAGAGGACGAGGTGCTGAGCAGCCTTGGCTACAGCGACCTGGCCGCTCTGGTGCACGACCTCCGGGAGCCTTACTTAAAAGTATCGGAACTGTTCTTCCTGCAGGAGTGCACGGTGGAGGAAATTGCCCTTGCCCTGCGCCGCCCGGCCAAAACGGTGCGTACCCAGCTGTACCGGGCCAGGCACATTCTACAGGAACAAATTCAACGAAAGGAGCACGGGAACCATGGAATTATTTGATCGAACCTCCGGCTGCCTGACCGATGAGGGCCTGCAGGCCCTGGCCGACGGTCAACTGGATGAGCTTTCCCGCCTGGAAGCCGCCGAACATCTCGCCTTCTGCGATGCCTGCCTGGACCGTTATACGGCCCTGCTGGCCGGCCCGATGATCGTGCAGCCCCCGCAGGATCTGCAAAAGCCGGTGTGGCAGCGCATCCGGTCGCAGATGTTCCGCGTGCTCACCAACCGGTACGCCACCGCGGCGGCGGCTGTGGCCATCGCCTTCTGCCTGTGGGGCAGTGGGCTGTTTCAGGGGCTGGTACCCACGGCGGATGCCCAGCTGACCCCGGCCCTGCAGCTTCAGCAGACCGAACAGACGCTGGAGCGCCGCCTGGCCTTCAACGAGGCCGCCCGCTCGGCCAGCCGGTCGCTGAGCAGCCTGTTTGACAGCGTTTCCGATGGCATTTCAAAGGCTGTCACCTCTCCCCGCCTGACCAACGATCCGAAGGAGTGATTTTGAATATGAGAATCAACGGTTTCTTTCTCTTCTGCTGCGCCTGTGTGCCCGGTGCCGGCCAGATGTATCTGGGCTATATGAAGCGCGGGCTGTGCCTGATCAGCCTGTTCTGCCTGGACGTGATGGCCTGCATGATGCTGCCTTTTCTGGGTGTATTTATGCCGGTCATCTGGATGTATTCTTTCTTTGACAGCTTCAACCTGCGCCGCCAGCTGAGAACCGGCAATTTCCCCATGGACGATTACCTGTTCCACCTGGAGCAGGATCAGACCCTGGCCCGGCTGCTTCACGCACGCCACCGGCTGGTGGGCTGGGTGCTGATGGCCATCGGCGCCTATGCCCTGTACGAAAACTGCTTCAGCTACATGCTGTGGGACCTGCTGGACGCCCTGCCCCAGCTGATGTTCCTGCGCGGCCTGATGAACAACCTGCCCTCGGTGGTGGTGGCCGTCGCGCTGATTCTGGGAGGCCTGCATCTGGTGCGCGGCAAAAAAGAGCCGCTGCCCCCCGCCGATGAGGATTATCAGGACTACGGCGACCAGAAGTGACCCCGCCGGGCCCTTCTTTTCCGAACGTTCGGGCAGCAGCGGCCGATTTCCCTCGCAGCATGCATTCCCGCCTGCGGCACCGTTTCCAGCCCTGCTGCCCTTTTTCTGCCTTTTGAACCATGAAAGGAGCTTTTCATGAACGAAAACGAGATGAACCGCACGGCCGATCTGCCCGGTGCAGACGCGGAGGCCGCCGCTTCGAGTGAATCCGCCCCGCACAGTGAATTCTATCAGGCCCCGGTTTCCAATCCGGGCAAGCGCCCGAACGCCCCCATTCGCCGCCGCACCGGCACCCTCACGCTGGGGCTGGCTCTCATTCTGGTGGGCGGCTGCATTCTGGGCTACTGCTTTGTTCCCGGCTTTGATCTGTTCGCCGCGGCCAAGCTTTCCCCGCTGCTGCTGGTTCTTATGGGATTGGAGATCCTGATCGGCTCCTTCCTCAAAGGGGACGAATACCGGGTCAACTTCGGCAGCGTGCTGCTCTGCCTGATTCTGGTAGGCTGCTCGCTGTGCGTGGCGGTCATCCCAATGTTCTGGGACTATTACGGCCCGGAATCGGAACAGCGGGAAGCCCGGATCACCTCGGAGCTGAGCAGCACTTGTTATGACCAGCTGAAAAACAGCGGCGTGACCTATCTGGACAGCCACCTCAACCGCTACACCCAGGCCGAGCACCTGAATGAGCTGACCGCCGCCGATGATCTGTACGTCAATGTGGATCTGCGCGGCGAATACGCCGATGCGGCCGCCTTTGCCCGGGCCTGCCAGCCGGTGCTGTCGGTTCTCACCCAGGCCATTCCCTCCGCCGCCCGCCAGAGCGTGTATCTGGAAGGCACCAACACGCTGGACGGGCAGCCGGATTACTCCGTCTCCCTCAGCGGCCCTTACCAGATGACCGCCGACCTGGACGCCCTCACATCGCTGATCGAGGCATCCGATTCCGAAGAGGCCGACGCGCTGGCACAGTGGGAGCAGGAACTGACCGATCGGCAGGCCTCGCTGGAAGAGTGGGAGAACCGCCTGGCCAATGACGACGAGAGCACGGACGATGAAGCCCTGCAGGCGGCCAGCCTGCGCAAAGCCTACGAGGCGGTGCAGAAGCTGGTGGACAGCGGCCTGCTGGACGACGAAAAGGCTGAAACCGCCCGCCGGTATCTGTATGAAACGTATGGGGAACTGCCGGAAGCCTGAAGCCCTGCGGCCGGTATAATTTCACACCTGGCGGCCCATACTGTGGCTGTACGGCAGGGCGGCTTCGCGGCCGCCCCGCACTGCCAACCACGGCGGCCACCGGCCGCCAGACCGTGAGGAATCTACCATGAACAGCAGCAATCTGTATACGCCCGGCCAGGACAATGCCCCCGCCGGAACCTATCAGGAGGTCGGCCCCCGGGGCGGTAAGGCCGAAAACAGCCGCACCGTCCGCATTTCCCGCGGCGACCGCCTGCCCCCTGTGCAGCAGAGCGGCAACAAGTGGGAAAAGATCTGAGCATTTTCTCTTCGTAAGTTTCTCCTCAAAACAACGGCAGCCGGGCGGCACATCTGCAATGCAGTGTGCCGCCCGGCTGTTTTATTGGTTTCTGCGCCGGTTCTTTCGGTCAGTTTTCCAGCGGAATTTCCTGCCCATTCAGGGTCACGCGGGCCACCTGGGCCGGGTCCATCGGCAGGGTGAAGCTGTTTTTCAGCTCCACATGGTGCTGGCCGTTTTCATCGCTGATCGCGGAGGTGGAGCAGCTGTAAAAGTCCACCGGTTTGCCGCTGGCATCCCAGACCATCAGGTCGATCACCGGGTCGGTGGCCAGCATTTCGCCGGTGCCCTCCACCGTCACCCCCAGCGGGGTCAGCTTCAGGCTCTGGGCAACCCAGCTGCCGCAGGTCAGGCTACAGGTACCGGTGCGTGCCTGCCCGCCCTCATCCAGGTCGAACCGCACGCTCCAGCTGCCCTCCAGATACTGCTCATAGGTGTCCATGCTGTACGCCAGCTCCAGCCGGTTCAGGTCTGCGTCCTCCGGCAGGGCCAGCACATACTCTTTCTGGGTGTGGTAATCCAGTCCGGGGGTCAGGCGGCCGAACTCCTTTCGCCGCCCCAGATCCAGCACGGCAGAATCGCTCTCGGCCGGGGTCCCGTCCTCGGTGATCAGGCTGAGGTGCAGCCGGTCGAACCGGCCCATTTCCTCATCCTGGCTCACCAGAACGTGCAGGCTGCCGTCCACCAGGCCCACCCCCTCGATGGTAAGCCAGGGGGCCGCCTGCGGTATAACGCTCAGATTGGGCTGCAAAAAGCGCATCTGCCCCCGGTCGATCCGGTCCGCCAGCGTTCCGCCGCCCGTCATCCAGCTGTCGCTGGTCACACTGCGCAGCGCCGGAACCGGATTCATCGCCGCCAGGTCGGCCACGGTATAGCCGGTTCCCTGCAATTCGGTGGAAGCTGCCCCGGTGAGCAGCCCGGCCACCTGCACCCGCATTCGGCGGCCGGGGTCGCCCTCGTCCTCTGCCATGCTTTCCAGCCGCAGGGTGGCCGTCTGGCTGGCCTCGTCGTAGGCCACCACCTCGCTGAAGGCCATACCCTGTGGGCGGCCCGCGCTGCTCACGGCGTAGTCATACAGCTGCACGCCGTCGTTGATTCGGCCCAGCCCCTGTGCGTCCTGCACATTCAGGTAGATCACCGCGCGGTCGCTGTCGTTGGCGGCGGCAAGCACCTCCATGCGCAGGCCCTGGTCGGTGCTGGTTTTGTTCACCGGCTGGAACTGGCTGGCCGCATACTCGCTCAGGCCGCCCACCTGGCGGAGCAGCCCCGGGGAAGCCGCCGCCGTGCCCACGCACAACGTCAGCATCAGGCAGGCCGCGGCGGCCAATGCCACCGCACGGCGCGCCCCGCGCCGCGGTTTGGCTAAAACAAGCTGCGGGCGGCACTGGGCCAGAATTTTCTGTTTCTGCTCATCACGCAAGGCCACGTCCGCCCAGTGGGCGTCGCACGCCTCACGGATCTTCTCCTGTGTGATCTTCACTCTGGTCGCTCCCTCCCAACATGCGGTTGAGCATCTGCCTGGCCCGACGAAGGCGGATGCTCACCGTAGATTGCGGCGCCCGCAGAATTGCTGCGATCTCGCCCACACGGAGCCCCTGATAATAATGGAGAAGGATGACCTCCCGGTACTTCGGCTTCAGCGCCTGCACGGCCTGATACAGCTCTTCGGCTTCGTCCCGCGGCACCGTCTCCGGCGCGGGCACTTCCGGCAGCTGTTCCATCAGGTTCACGCGCCGCTTCCAGGCGCTGCGCAGATAGTCCTTGCAGGTGTTGATGGCCACCCGCATCACCCAGCTTTTTTCCATCTCCGGTGTTTCAAACGTCTGCGCGTTCCGGTAAATTTTCAAAAAGCTGTCCTGCACCGCGTCCTGCGCCATATGTTCGTCGTTCAGATACATACAGCAAAGCCGAAGCATCCGGTCGCCATACCGGTCCATCAGCCGCTCCATGTCCTCCGGCGTGCGCACATCCGCCATCATCCTTCCCCTCCTTTCCAACAAGATTCGGCCTGCAACGCCTGTTCCCATTGTACTATAAGGGGCCTTCTAAAACAATCAACGTACCGCTGCTTTCAGATATTTCATTTTTTCTTAAGAATCTTTTCCATCGCAAAAATCAAGACAATTCTCCGAATTGTGCGGCAGATTCTGCAAAACCGGCCGCCCCTGCGCGCGCAAAAGCGCCGGGCCTCGGCGTATGCTGGCCCGGCGTGGTTCTTATTTTTCTAGCTTTGCAGCCGTTCACGGCTCCTGTTCGCGAATGCGCTTGCGCCGCAGCCGCCGCTCGGTGCCCTGGCGCAGCAGTGCATAGCACACCGAACAGGCCGGGATCATCACCAGCATTCCCAGCACGCCGAACATCCGCCCGCCCAGCGTGACCGCCGCCAGCACCCAGATGGCCGGAAGCCCAACGGAATTGCCCACCACGCGGGGGTAGATGAAGTTCCCCTCGATCTGCTGCAGGCACAAAAACAGCACGATGAACCACAGCGCCTGCCCGGGGTTGACCGTTAAGATCAGCAGCACCCCCACGGCACAGCCCAGAAACGAACCGAAAATGGGGATAAGCGCCGTCACCGCAATGAACAGGCTGATGAGCGGCGCATAGGGCATCCGGCAGATCAGCATACTGAGTGCAAACATACAGCCCAGAATGCAGGCTTCCAGGCATTGGCCGGAAAGGAACGCGGAAAAGGTCTTTTCGGTGAGGACCGCCACCCGCAGAATCCGCCGGGTCCACCGGTCCGGCAGGTAGGCCCGCATCACCCGAAGCAGCTGGCTGCCCAGCCGCTCCTTCTGGCACAGCAGGTAAAACGCAAACACCACGCCCACCACCGTGTCCGCAATGCCGCCCACAAGGCCGCTGGCCGCGTTGGCCGCCCCGCCCACCAGCGCCGTGCCCCGCTCGCCCATCCATGCCAGCAGCTGGCTCAGACCCTTAGTCAGGTCCTGCCCCTGAAAGCTGTTCACCTGGGGCCACAGCTGTTCCAAAAATGGGAATTTCTGCTGCAGCTCCGCCAGCCAGGCCTGGGCCCGCTCCCATGCCGTAGGCATCGCCTCGCTCAGGCTGGTGAACGTGCTGCGCAGGCTGGGAATCAGCAGCAGAACCACCGCCGCCAGCACCCCGACCACCAGCCAGACGGTAACGCCCAGCGCCAGTTTGCGCCGCGCGCCGCCCCAGCGGGCGGGCATACGCCGCTCAATGGCGCGCATGGGCACGTTCAGCACAAAGGCCACCGCCCCGCCCACCAGAAACGGGGTGAGCAGGCTGCCCAGCGTGCCCAGCGCCCCAAAGGCCACCGCCGGGTGCTGCAGCAGCCAGTTCAGGGTGACCACCCCGGCCAGCACCGCCCCCAGCAGCAGAATTTCGTTTTTTCGTTCCTTCATCCGGTTTTCCTCCACCGGCGCGGCCCATTTTATGCCGCCGCGCCATTTTTTCAAAACAGGTTTAGTATAGGATATCCCGCCCGGCGGTTCCAGACGAAACAAATGGGCAAATTGTAAATTTTCTTTGTCAAAGGGCCGTGTCGCAAACCGGCGCTGTGCCCGGCCCCGCCCTGAGGCTTTCCCGGTTTCAGGCTTCTTCCAGCGCGTCCAGCGCCTGCTCCATCAGCGCCAGCGCATTCTCCACCCGGCGGCGAAGCTGCTCCAGCGCCTCCTCGCATTCGGTGCAGTCGGCCGCCGGCGGCGCGTCGATGAGCCGGTCCCGGTCCTCCAGAAGAACGGCCCAGAAGGTCTGCTCTTCGTACCGGAAGGTCGCCCACACATACCCGTGCCAGGTCCCCTCGCTCAGCTCCAGAGCCGGGTACGTTCCCAGCGGCAGGTAGCCCGCCACATCGTCCACATTGGGGCTGTAAAAATATTCGCACCGGGCGCTGGTCACCTGCAGGGCCTTGCCGCTGAGGGCCTGCATGGCCGGGCGGCTGGTGCCGTAGCCGTTCAGCCCTGCCTCCTGCAAAAGGGGCAGAAAGTTTTTGTAGCTGTAATCCAGATCCACATTGCCCTCAATGCCCGCCACCTGCCCGGCCAAGGAATACTGCCACAGGTCATAGCTGCCGGAGTAACCCACGTAGCCCCGGTAATCGGCGATCCACAGCGGGTAGGCCGCCAGGGCCCTGGTGTCCAGATACTGCTGGGCAAAGGCGGTGTAGGTGTAATAGCCGGGCAGCCAGCCGCTCTGGTCCAGAATGTCCATGGCATAGCGCACCAGCTCGGTCAGCGGCTGCCGCCCAAGACCCGTCAGCTGGTGGGATTCCACATCCACAAACACCGGGTACTCCAACCGCAGGCCGGTCAGGGCGGGCAAAAACGTCTCCAGTTCCGTGTTCACCTGCTCCCGCGTTTTGGCGTAGGTGAAGTAGTAGGCCCCCACCTTCAGGCCCGCATCGTGTGCCCCCTGTACGTTGCGCTGAAAATACGGGTCCACATACGCCGCACCCCCGTTGCTTGAGCCAATGCGCACCATCGCAAACTGAATGCCCGCCCCGGCCACCGCGGGCCAGTTCACCAGCCCCTGATAGCGGGATACGTCGATTCCCCGTTCGTAAACTGCCATCCCACACGCCCCCTCTCCCCGCCAATGTATGCGGCGGCCGACCCCGGCGTGCAAAAAAGCTCCCGGAAGGCAGCCGCCGCATTTGCAGCAGGCCGCCCAACGGGCGCAGGGTTTGCTTCACTTGAGGGTAATGCACGTTCACTCAGTGGGTTTCGGGGCGGCGCGCTGCCTTTTCGGCAAACAGCCCATGCCGGTTGCAGCAAACCAGAATCCGGTCGCCCGGGCGCACGCCTGCAAAGCGGACGGCCGGTTCCTGTTCCTGATATAGCTTTACCAGCTGCACCCGGTCAAAGCTTACCAGCGCCGCAAAGCTCACAAAGTGATTCTTCTCCATCGGGTGGGCCAGCGTTACGTACAGTTCGCCGTCCAGCCATTGCTGGTTCAGCGCGTGGGCTTCGTCCGGCGCTTCGGCTTCCATGGGCGGCAGGGTGATGCCGCAGCAGCTGTAACTGCCCTTGCCCAGGGCATAAACCACGTTGCCGCACACCGGGCAGACATAGAAGCTGGCCCGGGGCACGCTGCCGCCCCGGTTGCGGTTTTCCACCCACTCGCCCCGCAAAAGCTCCGCCACACTTACGCCCAACTGGGCCGCCAGCGGCTCCAGCAGGCTGATGTCCGGCAGGCCCTTGCCGGTCTCCCATTTGCTTACGGCCTTGTCGCTCACCAACAGGCGCTCGGCCAATTGGCGCTGGGTCAGGCCCTTTTTCTCCCGCAGCGCGCGGATCACGCTGCCCGTCACATACTGTTCCATTTTGCCTCCTGAATTGGCGGCGTCTGCCGCCTGGTTCCTTGTGCTGTTTCAGGGGTTCCCGGGTGCCCCGCTTCGTGTTTCAGCATACCGGACCTTCGGCCAAATGGCAACCTACGGGTCGTAGAGTGTTTCAGCGCAGCGTTTCCTCATCCCGCCGGCAGCGCTGCCGCAGCTGCCACAGGCCCGCCCCGCAGCGAAGCACGATCCAGAGCACAAAGAAGAACAGGATCAGCGTACCCAGCAGAATGCCCCGCTCCACCGGCCGGGCGGGCAGCCCCTCTGCCAGTGCGCGGGCTACCATGGGCACATCGGCGCAGAAGAACAGCAGCAGGATCGGCAGCATCCGGGTGCGGAACACCCGCCCCAGCAGCTCCAGCCGGGAGGCATCACTGCTGAAAATGGCCTCGTCACCGTCCGCCTGGGCCTGCGGCTTTCGGAAGTACCGCCAGCCGTTCATTTCGTCCACGTATTCCCAGCCGCAGTCCGCAAACATCTGCAGATACTGCTCCTTTTCCGTGCCCTGGGTGCTGTTGTAGTCCAGCTGGTAAATCACCTCTTCCGGCTCGCATTCCTCAAAGGTATAGAAGCCGGGCATGGCCGCCTTCACCAGCTTCCAGCCCTCCCGGTGGCACCGGGCCAGATAGGCCTCTTCCTTCTCATACTCCGCAATGGTGAACAGGCGGAACTCCTGTTTGATCTGCTTTTCGCTCATGACCATTCCTCCCCCCTGCTGTTTTTGTACAGGCGCTGAATGCGGGCCAGCTCCAATCCCAGAATTTCCTGCCCCAGCGGCGTCTGCCGGTAAAGTTTGCGCTTTTCTTCCTCCCGGGTGCACACGATCAGGCCATCCTTCTCCATTTTAGCAAGGGTGCCGTACATGGTGCCCGCGCTGATCACCACCTGCCCGCCGGTCAGCTGGCGCACATACTGAATGATGCTGTACCCGTGCCGCTCCTGCTTCAGGCTGAACAGGATGTAAAACCCGGTTTCCGTCATGGGCACATACACCCGTCGGATCCGATCCTCCATCGCGGCCGCCTCCTTTCTATCTCGTCTCGATCTATCGAGGTTCTATATATCTCGATTCTTAGTATATCGAGGTTCAATATATCTGTCAAGCGGACTTAAAAAAACAGCGCAAAAAAAATCAGCCGGAGTAAAGCACCTGCTTCCTTCCGGCTGATGGATATGCGTTTGTTCGGGGAACACCCAGCCCTCAGATCACCAGGCCGCCGTTCTGGCCGACCACCTGCCCGGTGATGTACCCGGCATTTTCGCCCGCAAGGAACACCAGCGTCTGTGCGATCTCCTCCGGGGCGGCTAGGCGGCCCACCGGGGTCTCCTCCGCCAGGGCGGCCTTGTCCTCGGCGGTAAAGCCCGCCATCATGTCGGTTTCCACCACGCCGGGGGCCACGCAGTTCACGGTAATTCCGCTGGGGCCTTCCTCCTTGGCCAGCGCCTTGGTCAGGCCGATCAGCCCTGCCTTGGCGGCGGAGTAGTGCACCTCGCAGCTGCCGCCGGTCTGCCCCCACATACTGCTCACCGTGAGAATGCGGCCCCACTTGCGGCGGATCATCCCGGGCAGCGCCCGCCGGCAGCAATAAAACGCCCCGCTCAGGTGCACGCCGATCATCCGCGCCCAGTCCGCATCCGTCAGATCGGTAAAGAGCTTTTGCTGGGCCAGGCCCGCGTTGCACACCAGCACCTCCACCGGGCCGCACAGCGCCTCCGCCTGGCGGAACAGCTCCTCCACCTGGGCGGGGTCGCTCACGTCCGCCTGAACCGGGAACACCTGCCCCGGCCAGGAATCGGCGATGGCCCGGGCCGCCGCCTCGCTTTTGTTGTAGTTCAGAATCACCCGGCAGCCCGCCTGGGCGAAGGCCTGCACCGTTGCGGCACCAATGCCCCGGCTGCCGCCGGTGACCAAAACGATCTTATTCATGGTGTTGTTCCTCCATTTCCAGGCGGGCCGCCCGCTTTTCTTCCTTCAGCCGCTGGCGCTTTTCCCGCAGGGCCGCAAAAAACTTCTGAAGCTGTTGGGCAGCCTCCTCTTCCAGCAGGCCGCCCTCGATCACCGGATGGTGGTTGAAGGGCAGCGCAAACAGGTCGGTCAGCGAGCCGCAGCACCCGGCCTTCGGGTCCTTTGCGCCATATACCACCCGCTTCAGGCGGCTGTTGATGATGGCCCCGCTGCACATGGGGCAGGGCTCCAGCGTTACAAACAGCTCGCACTGCCACAGCCGCCAGCCGCCCAGCGTCTTGCAGGCCCGGTCAATGGCCAAAAGCTCCGCATGATGGGTGGCGTTTTTCTCGGTCTCCCGGGTGTTGTGGGCCAGGGCGATGGGCTGGCCGTCCTTGGCCACCACCGCGCCCACCGGCACCTCGCCCAGGGCAAAGGCCTTGTCGGCTTCAGCCAAAGCCAGCCGCATCAGTTCTTCATCCGTCACAGTGGTTCTCCTTTTTTATGCGCCATGCGGCAAAATTTCAAAGCAAGATCAGCCGGGCCAACAGGGCCGCGGCGGCCACCACATAGGCCGGGCACACCGCCAGCTTCCAGGGGGCAATGCCGGGGCGCAGCGGCCGCTCCCAGCCGGGGCGGCGTTTGCGGCGGCACCAGAGCGCCCAAAGCCCCCAGGCCGGGCCGCCCACGGCCAGCACAAGCTCCAGCAGCAGGGCCGCCCCCTCCGGGCCATACTGGTTCATCCACTGGCTGGCAAACGCCAGCAGGTTGTTCACCAGATGCAGCGCCGCGCCGGGGCGGATGCTGCCGGCGCGCCGGGCCAGCAGCCCCAGCACCAGCCCGCACACCAGCGCCGTCAGGCACTGGCCCGGCTCACTGTGCAGCAGGGCAAACAGCACTGCCTGCCCCACAATGGCCGCCCCATCGCCATAGGGGGCCAGCAACCCCTCCATCACCCCGCGGAACAGCCATTCCTCCAGCAGGGCAGGCAGCAGGCAGCTGACCAGGCAGGCCGCTGCCAACGCCGCCCCGCCCGCGGGCAGGGCCGTCACCTCCGGGCTGGTGCCCGCCAGCTGCCGCAGCCCCGCCGCCAGAAGGTTCGCCGCCATCGCGGCCCCCAAAAACAGCGGCAGCCAGGCCCGCACCGCACCCTTGGGGCCGGGGCGTAGGCCCAAGTTGCCACGGCTGAGGCCGCCGGTTTTGGCCGCCAGAACCCCCGGCAGCAGCAGCGCCAGGCCTTGGGCCAGCCCTGCATACAGCACCCCGCCGGTTTCGCCCAGGCCGACCGGCGCGGCCAGCGCCATCAGCGCCGCCACAAACAGGTAGCCCACCGCCGCCATGCCGCACAGGCCCGCGGCCCGCGCAAACCCGGCCAGGCTTTTTGTGGAATCGCTTGTTCCCGCCATGGAAGGCTCCTTTCGTTCGTGTGGTACCGCGCCCGCACCTCGCGGAATAAATCCTATTCAGGATAATACTTTTGCGCCCGGTTCGTCAAGAAAATGCCCCGTCCACGCCGGTTTGCCCGCAAATGCGCCGGGGCACCGCCGTTTCCTTTCGGTTTGTGCTACAATAAACCCAGAGATGAGGCCCGGCCTGAAGCCATTCGCCGATTTCCTTCGTGTTATTCACCGGCGGAATCACTTCGCCGATTGCAGAGAACCTGCGCAAAACCCGTTTGAACTTTGGAAAGGAACGTATCGTGCATAAAATTTTTATTGTGGAGGACGACCCGGTCATCGCCCGCCTGGTGGCGGAGCAGCTGGAGCGCTGGGGCTATGAGGCCGTCTGCGCCCGGGACTTTGCCCATGTGCTGGAAGAATTTGTGGCCGCCGCGCCCCATCTGGTGCTGCTGGACATCCGGCTGCCCAGTTACAGCGGCTATCACTGGTGCAGCCAGATTCGCCAGGTGAGCCGGGTTCCGGTGATCTTCCTCTCCTCCGCCGCCGACAATCTGAATCAGGTCATGGCCCTGAGCCTGGGCGCCGATGATTTTATCGCCAAGCCCTTTGATCTGGACCTGCTGCTGGCCAAAATTCAGGCGCTGCTGCGCCGCACCTACGAGTTCGGCGGTGAGGGGCGGCTGATCCAGCACCGGGGCGCCGTGCTGGATCTGGACAGCGCCAGCCTGACCTATGGCGGCCGCCGGGCCGAGCTGACCAAAAACGAATTTGGCATTCTGCGCATTCTCATGGAAAACCGCGGCTGCACCGTGAGCCGGGAGGACCTGATGAGCCGCCTGTGGCAGACCGACTGCTATGTGGACGAAAACACCCTCACGGTAAACGTGGCCCGCCTGCGCCGCAAGCTGGAGGGGCTGGGCCTGGCCGATTTCATCCTGACGAAAAAGGGAATGGGGTATCTGGTGGAATGAATCCGAACCAAGAAAGCATATTTGCTCTGTTTTGGGCCTGGCTGCACGCTCAGGCGGCAGCGCTTGGGCTTTTCTTCGGCACACTGGGGCTGTGCGCGGTGTTCTGCTGGCTTTACGCCGCCCCCATCGCCCCTTTGCGAGATGCCGCCATTCTGTGCCTTGCCTGCCTGATCGGCTGGGGCGCGTTCGGCTTTGCCCGCTTTGTGCGCCGCCACCGGCAGCTGGCGGCCCTTCTTCCGCTGCCCACGCTGGATGCGCAGGACTTTCCCCCGGCCGCCAGCCTGCCCGAGGCCGACTATCAGGCGCTGGCACTGGCACTGGAACAGCGGCGCATTGCCGCCGTGCAGGAAGAGCGCCGCCGCAGCCGCGAGCAGAACGACTACTACCAGCTGTGGGCGCACCAGATCAAAACGCCCATCGCCGCCATGCGACTTTTGCTGCAAAGCCCCGCCCCGGACCCCGGGGAGGTGGGCGTGCAGCTCACCCGCATTGAGCAGTACGTTCAGATGGCCCTGGCCTGCCAGCGGCTGGGCAGCCCCACCACCGATTACGTCATCCGCCGCTGCCCGCTGGAGCCCATCGCCCGGGCACAGGTGCGCCAGCTGGCCCCGCTGTTTGTGCACAAGCGGCTTTCGCTGGAGTTCGCCATTCCCACCGACGTGACCGTGCTCACCGATGAAAAATGGCTCGGGTTCGTTCTCGGCCAGCTGCTGATGAACGCCCTGCAATACACCCGGGAGGGCGGCGTGCGGCTGTATCTGGAGCCGGACGCCCCGCTTACGCTGGTCATCGCTGACAGCGGCTGCGGCATCCGCCCGGAGGATCTTCCCCGGGTGTTCGAGCAAGGGTACACCGGCCTGGGCGGCCGCCAGAATCAGGGCAGCACCGGCCTTGGGCTTCACCTGTGCCGCCAGATCACCGATCGCCTGGGTCACAGCCTGCGGCTGGAATCGGACGGCCCCGGGCAGGGCACCCGCGCCCTTGTGGGGCTGGCCAGCGCCGTGCTGGAAGTGGAATGACGGTGCTTTTTGATAAAAAAGCCCGGAACCTTACAGAACTGTAAGGTACGCCCCGCCTTTTGTAAGCTGCATCGATGGCAGCGGCACCCCGCCGGATGGTATTCTGTGATCACAGCCAATCACAGGCCGCCGGGCGCGGCCTTGCGCAGCCCGTAGGAGGGGCTTTGCCATGAGCATTTTACAAGTAAATGACCTGCAAAAAGTGTACACCACCCGCTTCGGCGGGGTGCGTGTTCCGGCCCTGACCGGCGTGACCTTTACGGTGGAGCCGAGTGAATACGTGGCCATCATGGGCGAAAGCGGCGCCGGCAAAACCACGCTGCTGAACCTGCTGGCCGCACTGGATAAGCCCACCGCCGGGCAGATCCTGCTGGACGGCAAGGACCTTTCTGCCGTTCCGGAAGCCCGACTGGCGGCCTTCCGGCGGGAAAACCTCGGGTTTGTCTTTCAGGACTTCAACCTGCTGGACAACTTCACTTTGGAGGACAACATCTATCTGCCGCTGGTGCTCTCCCGCGTGCCCTATGAGGAGATGCACCGCCGCCTGATGCCGCTGGCCAAACTGCTGGGCATTTCTTCCCTGCTGAAAAAGCACCCGTACGAGGTCTCCGGCGGGCAGAAGCAGCGGGCCGCCGTGGCCCGCGCCCTCATCACCCAGCCCCGCCTGATTCTGGCGGACGAGCCCACCGGCGCGCTGGACTCGCACTCCACCGATGAGCTGCTGAACCTGCTGGATCAGGTCAACGCCCAGGGGCAGACCATCCTCATGGTCACCCACAGCGTGAAGGCCGCCAGCCACGCCCGCCGGGTGCTGTTCATCAAGGACGGCAAGCTCTTCCACCAGCTGTACCGCGGCGAGGCCGACCGGGCCGCCTTCTATCAGCGCATTGCGGATACGCTCACCTTGATCGCAACCGGAGGTGAGCAGAATGTCTAACGCCTTCTATCTGCGGCTGGCGGCCCAGAACATCCGCAAAAACCGGCAGCTGTACCTGCCGTATCTTCTCACCTGCATTCTCACCGGTGCCATGTTTTACATCATGAACGCCCTCACCCGCAACGCCGGCAACGATTCCGTGCCCGGCGGCGACATCCTGCGCCTCTTTCTGGCGCTGGGCAGCGTCATCATCGGCATTTTTGCGGTGGTGTTTCTGTTTTACACCAACAGCTTTCTGCTGCGCCGCCGCAAGCGGGAGCTGGGGCTGTTCAACGTTCTCGGCCTGGAGAAGCGCCATCTGGCCCGGGTGATGGGCTGGGAAAGCCTGCTGCTCCTGGCTGCCGCCCTGCTGGGCAGCCTGGCGGGCGGCGTTGTGCTGAACCGCTTGGCCTACCTGCTGCTGCTCAAAATCGTCCGGTTCCCCGTCAGCTACTCCCCCGCCGTCTGCGTTCCGTCCCTGGGCAGCACGGCGCTGCTGATGTGCTTCGTGTTTCTGCTCATTCTGGCCTTCAACCTGTTCAGCGTGCTGCGCACAAAGCCCATTGAGCTGCTGAAAAGCGCGCAGGCCGGTGAGCAGGAACCCCGCACCCGCTGGTTTCTGACCCTTCTCGGTCTGGTATGCCTTGGCTCCGGCTACGCCATTGCCATTCTGTGCAAGGACCCCATCGCCGCCATTCTGCTGTTTTTTCTGGCCGCGCTGCTGGTGATTCTGGGCACCTACTGCCTGTTCACTGCTGGCAGCGTGGCCCTGCTGAAGGCCCTGCGCCGAAACAAGCGCTATTATTACCAGCCCCGGCACTTCACCGCCGTTTCCGGCCTGCTGTACCGCATGAAGCAGAACGCCGTGGGGCTGGCCAACGTATGCATTCTCTCCACCATGGTGCTGGTGATGCTGGCCGGGACCCTCACACTGTACAGCGGCATGGAGGGCGTTCTGCGCGACCGGTACCCCGCCGATTTCTCCATTTACACCTATGAAAACACGCTGAAAAGCGCCGAGGCCGACGCCCCGGCCAGCGAGGCCATCGCCCGGGAGGACCTGAACCGGCGCGGCCTTGCCCCAGACGTGGTTCATGCTTACGCCGGGCTGGGCTTCACCGTCAGCCAGGAGGGCAGCGCCCTGAACTTTTCCGGCAGCAGCGCCAGCCTGGTGCAGCTGTTCTGCATCACCGCCGAGCAGTACGAGGCCCTCAGTGGCCAGGCCGTGACGCTGCAGCCCGGGCAGGTGCTGGCCTACGAGAAAAATTTCACCCTTCCCAAAACCTTCACCCTGGCGGGCCAGACCTGGCAGGTGGTCGGTTCAGCCGAAAACTTTACCCCCAGCAAGTACACCACCTATCTGGCCGGCATTGCCGGGCTGGTGGTGCCGGACCAGACTGCATTGGAGCAGCTGTATCAGGCCCAGAATGAGGCCTACGGCGGCGACGCCAGCCAGTACATCAGCTGCGTCACCTTCAATACGCCCGGCATGAGCGAAGAGGATCAGGCCGCCTACGTGACCCAGCTGCTGGACGTTCTGCGCAGCAATCGCCCGGGCGAATCGGTCCGCCTTTCCACGGCCATTCATTTTGGCACAGCCGCCCTCACCGGCGTATGGGTTGACGGCCGCGCCGAGGGACGAAGCAACATCTACACCCTGTACGGCGGGTTCCTCTTCCTGGGGCTGTTCTTGGGCATCCTGTTCCTCACGGCCATGGTGCTCATCATCTACTACAAGCAGGTGAGCGAGGGCTGGGACGACCGCGACCGCTTCCTCATTTTGCAGAAGGTGGGCATGGGCCCCGCCGAGGTGCAGGCCACCATCCGTACCCAGACCCGTCTGGTGTTCTTCCTGCCGCTGGCCGCCGCCCTGCTGCACCTTGCGGCCGCCATGCCCATGATGCACCGGCTGCTGAAGGCCCTTTCGCTGAACAACCTGCCCCTGTTTGTTGCCTGCGCCGCTGCGGTGGCTTTAGTATTCACCGTGGTGTATTACCTGATCTACCGGTTCACCGCCCGGGTGTATTACCGCATCGTTCGGCGGTGAAGCGCGCCAGCTATAGCTAAGCAAATTGCAGAAAGAAGGCCCCGTGGAAATCCACGGGGCCTTCTTCTTTCACGCCCAAAGGCGTGTTGTTTTGATTTGTTGAGCCTGTGCTCAGATAATGAAGTACTTGGCCGCAAACAGAATCGCCAGCACGTACATCACGGGGCTGATGGCCTTGCGCTTTTCCGGGCCGGCCAGCACATTGATCACCACAAAGGAAATGGTGCCCAGGGCAATGCCCTCGGAAATGCTGTACATGAAGGGCATGGCGATCAGGGTGATGAAGGCGGGAATGCCCTGACACAGGTCGCTGAAGTCCACCTTCAGCACGCTGCTGATCATCAAAAAGCCCACAACGATCAGGGCAGGCGCAGTGGCAAAGGAAGGAATGGCCAGGAAGATGGGGCTGAGGAACAGCGACAGGCCGAACAGCAGGGCGCTGGTCACGCTGGTCAGGCCGGTGCGGCCGCCCTCGGTCACACCGGAAGCGCTCTCCACGAAGGTGGTGGTGGTGCTCACGCCCAGGGCAGCGCCGACGGAGGTGCCCACGGCGTCGGCCAGCAGCGCGCCGCTGATGCGGGGCAGCTTGCCCTCTTCATCCAGCATATCGGCCTTGCTGGCCACACCGATCAGGGTGCCCAGCGTGTCGAACATATCCACAAACAGGAACGCGAAGATAACCACCAGGAACTCGCCGCTGAACACCTTGCTGAAGTCCATCTTCAGGAAGGTGGGGGCCAGGCTGGGAATGCCGAAGCCGGAGGAGAAATCCGGCAGCAGGCTGTAGAAGCCGTTGACGGGATCGGGCACATACAGGCCCGCGAACTGGCACAGAATGCCCAGGCCCCAGGTGATGAAGATGCCCAGCAGAATGTTGCCCTTCACCTTTTTCACCATCAGCACGCCGATGATCAGCACGCCGATCAGGGCCAGCAGGGCGGTGATGCCCTGGCTGCGGAAGGTGCCGTTCTTCAGGGAGCCGCTCATGGAGAAGATGGTCACCAGCGTGGAATCGGAGTTCACAGTCAGCTTTGCGTTCTGCAGGCCGATGAAGGCGATGAACAGACCGATGCCCGCGCTCACGGCGTTTTTCAGGCACATGGGAATGGCGTTGAAGATGCCCTCACGCACCTTGGTGAGCGACAGCGCGATGAAGATCAGGCCCTCGATAAACACGGCGGCCAGCGCCATCTCCCAGCTGTAGCCCATGTTGATGACCACGGTGTAGGCAAAGTAGGCGTTCAGGCCCATGCCGGGGGCCAGCACGAAGGGGTAGTTGGCAAACGCCGCCATGCACAGGGTGGCGATCATGGAGGCCAGGGCGGTGGCCGTGAAGATCGCGCCGCTGTCCATCCCTGCCGCACTCATGATGGACGGGTTCACGGCCAGAATGTAGGCCATGGTCATAAAGGTGGTAACGCCGGCGATGACCTCGGTCTTTACGTCGGTGTGATTTTCCTTCAGATGGAAAATCTTGTCCAGATTGTTCATGGATTTCCTCCTTGTTCCGGTTTCTTTCCGGTTTGCGGCAGCCGGGCCTGTTTGGGCAGCCCGGCCGCCAATTCACACAATGGCTAGTATACGCCATCCCCGTCTACCTGTCAAACCGCAAAACGCCGCTGTGCGACAAAAATCCGCATCCGGTACAAGCGCGGCGCCCCGGGTGCAGGCGGCACCAAAGCGCCGCCGTTCCGGCCGGTGTTTTTCCGAGCCGTATACCCCGTTTAAGCACTTCGGTTTTCGTTGACAAGCGAGGGGTTTTGCCGTACACTACTAAAAGCATTTGCAGAGGCTTTTCGCTTTTTAATAGGTTTTATTATAAGGCCGTTTCAGGCGAAGCTCTCTGCGCAGCAAACGAGCGCCAGGTGCCCTGCCGCGTTTTTGTCGCAGGGAGAATAGGGAAGCCGGGTGTGATTCCCGCGCGGAGCCGCCGCTGTAAGGGGCCTTGCCCCAAAGCCAGAAGACCTGCCTGCCGCCCCATCGCCCGGCCGCCGCCTGTTTGGCCGGGCCGCTGCCCCCACCGGCGGATTCTGCCGCGCTGCCGTGTTTCGGCAAACGGCGTTCCGGTCAGGGGCGGTGTGCAGGCCGGCAGCCGTTTTTTTCGCTGCCCTGGTTTTGTGTGCCGCTTTCTGCCCCTCCGCCCTGTGCGCGGAGGGGCTTTTTCTTTCCCGCGGCGCACCCATGCGCCCGTTTTCCCGTTTTTTGCCGCAAAGGAGGTGCCCCCATGGCAGAAGTTCTGTTTCAGCATTTTATTCGCAGCGGATCAAAAACTCTGCGCTGCGGTTACACCACCGGCACCTGTGCCGCCCTGGCAGCGGCGGCGGCCACCCGCCTGCTGCTGACGGGCCATGCCCCGGCCACCGAAACGCTGCTGACCCCCGCCGGGTTGGAGGTGACCGCCCCGGTGCAGGCGCTGCCCGGGGGCGAGGGCTTTGCCCTGTGCCAGGTGGAAAAATACGCCGGGGATGACACCGACGCTACCAACGGCCTGCCCATTCAGGCCCGGGTGGCGCGCACCGAGGGCCATGCCATCACGCTGGACGGCGGCGAGGGCGTGGGGCGGGTCACCCTGCCCGGGCTGGAACAGCCGGTGGGGGCTGCCGCCATCAACCAGGTGCCCCGCCGCATGATCGCCGAGTCCGTTCGGGCCGCCGCAAAAGAGGCGGGCTACACCGGCGGGCTGGCCGTGACCATCTGCGTGCCGGGCGGGGCCGAGGCCGCCGCCCACACCTTCAACTCCCGGCTGGGCATTGAAGGGGGCATTTCCATTCTGGGCACCAGCGGCATTGTGGAGCCGCAGAGCCTTGCCGCCCTGGTGGACACCATTGAGGTGGAATGCCGCCAGAAGGCCACCGCCGGGGCTAGAACGCTGGTGCTGACGCCCGGCCATTACGGGGAAGATTTTCTGGCGGCCCATCCCACCCCCTGGCCGGTGGTCACCTGCTCCAACTTCATCGGCGATGCGCTGGACATCTGCGCGTCCCTTGGGTTTGAGCGGGTGCTGCTTGTGGGCCATGTGGGCAAGCTGTGCAAACTGGCGGCGGGCGTGATGAACACCCATTCCCGCACGGCAGACGCCCGGGCCGAGGTATTCGTCACCCACGCGGCGCTGGCCGGGGCTTCGCTGCCGCTGCTGCAGGCCCTCATGGAGGCCCCCACCACCGATGGCTGCCTGGACCTGCTGGACGAAGCCGGCCTGACCGCCCCGGTGCTGCACAGTATGCTGGCCCGCATGGGCTTTTATCTCACCCGCCGGGCCGCCGGGAAATTCACCGTCGGCGCCGCCATGTTCAGCCAGAGCCGCGGGCTGCTGGGCTGCACCCCCGGCCTGCAGGAAACGTTCAAGGAGTGGAACCCCGATGGATAAAAAACAGGGCATTTTATATGGCGTGGGGGTCGGCCCCGGCGACCCGGAGCTGCTCACCCTGAAGGCCGCGCGGGTGCTGAAGGCCTGCCCGGTGGTGGCGGCCCCCCGCACCCGGGAGGGCCGCTCGCTGGCGCTGGACATCGCCCGCGGGGCCGTGGACCTCACCGAAAAACCGCTGCTCTTTCTGGATTTTGCCATGAGCCGAAGCGAGCGCACCCTGGCGGACACCCACCGGCTGGCCGCCCGGCAGGTTCTGGAACAGCTGGCCGCCGGGCTGGATGTGGCCCTGCTCACCCTGGGCGATGTCTCGGTGTATTCCAGCTTCTGCTATGTGATGGACCTTGTTCGCGCCGCCGGATACGAAACCGTGATGATTCCCGGCGTGCCCAGCTTCTGTGCTTCGGCGGCGGCGCTGGGCCGAAGCTTGACCGAGATGAACGAGCCGCTTCACATTCTTCCCGCCGGGGGGCGACTTTCTCTGCCCGAGGCGCTGGCGCTGCCCGGCACCAAGGTGCTGATGAAGGCGGGCCGCCAGCTGCCGCAGGTGGTGGCCGAACTGAAACAGCGGGGCCTTGCCGACACCAGCGCCCTGGTGATGAACTGCGGCCTGCCGGATCAGCAGCTGTGCCCGACCCTGCAAGAGTATCAGGGGCAGACCGGCTACTTTGCCACCCTGCTGGTGGGCAGACCTGAGCCGGGCGCGGATTGACCCCGTCCCTTCCCGCCTGCCCCAAGCGCGCGCGGAATGCCGTTCAAGCGGGCATCTCTGCACGGTTCTGCTCACAGATTCAAACTTTCATGCGGCACAGAACCTGTAACGCCAGACGGTTACGGTGCCGCCCCATAAAAAACAGGAGAAGCAGTATGGTACACATTGTCGGCGCCGGCAGCGGCGCACCGGACCTGATCACCCTTCGGGGTGCGGAACTTCTGCGCAAGGCGCAGGTGGTCATCTACGCGGGCAGTTTGGTCAACCCCGCCCTGCTGGGGCTGTGCGGGCCGGACTGCCGCCTGTACAACAGCGCCCACATGACGCTGGAAGAGGTGCTGGAGGTCATCCGGCAGGCGACGGAGCAAAAGCAGGATGTGGTGCGCCTGCACACCGGCGACCCCTGCCTGTTCGGGGCCATCCGGGAGCAGACCGACGCGCTGGATGCGATGGGCATTGAGTGGGACGTGACCCCCGGTGTCTCCAGCTTCTGCGGGGCGGCCGCCGCCCTCGGGGCGGAATACACCCTGCCCGGCGTGAGCCAGAGCCTCATCATCACCCGGCTGGCGGGGCGCACCCCCGTGCCCGAGCGGGAACAGCTGGCCGCCATGGCCAGCCACGGGGCCAGCATGGCCATCTTCCTCTCCTCCGGTATGCTGCCGGAGGTTGCCCGCCAGCTGCTGGTGGGCGGCGCTTACACCGCCGACACCCCCGCCGCGCTGGTTTACAAGGCCACCTGGCCGGAAGAGCGCATCTGCCGCTGCACCATCGGCACTCTGGCTCAAAGCGGCGAAGAGGCCGGCATCCACAGCACCGCGCTGGTGCTGGTGGGCGAGTTTCTGCGGCAGGGCAACGCCCATTACGACCGCTCCAAGCTGTACGACCCCGGTTTTACTACCGGCTTCCGGGAGGCCACCCGATGATCATCGCTCTCACCGCCTTCACAGCCCGGGGGCTGGCCCTGGCCCGGCGCCTGGCCGACGGCCTGCGTGCCCAGGGCGATAACGCCGCCGTGACCCCCTGCTTTGGGCCAAGGCACTGCCCGCTGGCCGACTTCACCGCCAGCGCCTTTGCCAATGCGGATGCGCTGGTGTTTGTGGGGGCGGTGGGCATTGCGGTGCGGGCCATTGCCCCCCACCTGAGCAGCAAGGTCCACGACCCTGCCGTTGTGGTGCTGGACGAGACCGGGGCCTTTGCCATTTCGCTTTTGTCCGGCCATCTGGGCGGGGCCAACGCCCTCACCCTACGGCTGGCCGGGCTGTTCGGGGCGCAGCCGGTCATCACCACCGCCACTGACCGCAGCGGCCTGTGGGCGGCGGACGACTGGGCCCGCAAAAACGGCTGCGCGGTGGCCGAACCGGAGCGCATCAAGCGGGTTTCCGGTGCGCTGCTGGCGGGCGGTTCGCTGGCCCTGTTCAGCGAGTTTCCCATCGGCGGGGTCTGGCCCCGCGGCCTGCACCCCGCCGCCTGTGCCGAAAAGGCTCAGGTAGTGCTCAGCCTAAGCGACGCGGACCCCGCCGGTGCTCATCCGCTGCATCTGGTGCCCCGCATTGCCGTGCTGGGCGTCGGCTGCCGCAAGGGCACCCCCGCCGGGCACATTCTGGAGCTGCTGGAGGACTTTCTCGCCCGGGCGCAGATCTCCCGCCGGGCGCTGTGCCGGGTGTGCAGCATTGACCTGAAGGCCAATGAGCCGGGCCTTCTCGAGGCCTGTCGGGAACTGGGCCTGCCCCTGAGCACCTACCCGGCCGAGGAACTGGCCGCCCTGCCCGGCCCCTTTACCCCCTCCGCCTTTGTGCAGAGTGTGACCGGGGTGGACAACGTGTGCGAGCGGGCGGCGGTAAAGGGCAGCGGCGGCGCGCTGCTGGCCCCCAAATACGCCAAAAACGGCGTGACGCTGGCACTGGCTTTGTGCCCCTTTGCGCCGGAATTCTGACAAAACTGCGATTCACAGCGGCGGGCCGCCCCGCGCTGTGGCGTTCAACTGCGAGGTATTTTTATGGCAAAGCTGCTTTATGTGGTGGGCCTTGGCCCCAGCGACCCCACCCTGCTGACCGGGCAGGCCAAAGCCGCGCTGGACGATGCCCAGCTGCTCTGCGGCTACAAGGTCTACATTGATCTGGTCGCGCCCCTCTACCCCGGTAAGCCCACCCTGACCACCGCCATGACCCAGGAAGTGGAGCGCTGCCGCCTGGCGCTGGAAGCCGCCGACCGCGGCCAGACCACCGCCATGGTGTGCAGCGGCGACGCGGGCGTGTACGGAATGGCCGGGCCGATTCTGGAGATGGCCCCCACCTATCCGGAAGTAGAGGTCGTGGTGGTGCCCGGCCTCTCCGCCGCCCTCACCGGGGCCGCCGTGCTGGGTGCGCCCCTGATGCACGATTTCTGCGTGATCAGCCTGTCCGACCGGCTGACCCCCTGGCCGGTGATCGAGGCCCGGCTGGAGGCCGCGGCCCGGGCAGACTTCTGCATCTGCCTGTACAACCCTTCCAGCCGTGCCCGGGCCGATTATCTGGCCAAAGCCTGCGCCATTCTGGCCCGCAGCCTGCCGGCCGACCGGGTGTGCGGCTGGGTGAAGAACATCGGCCGCCCGGGGCAGACCAGCTGGACCGGTACCCTGGCCCAGCTGGCCGAGGAGCAGGTGGATATGTTCACCACCGTGTTCATCGGCAACCACGCCACCCGCCTGATCGGGCAGCGCATGGTCACCCCGCGGGGGTACCGCCTGTGACCGGGGTGGTGCTGTTCGGCGGCACGACCGAGGGGCGGCAGCTGGCTCAGGCGCTGGACAGCCTGTGCGCCGCCCGCGGCCTGCCCCTCACCGTATTCGTTGCCACGGAATACGGGCAGGAGGTGCTGCCCGCCCTCACCCACGGGCAGGTACACACCGGGCGGCTGGCCCCGGAGGCCATGGCCGATCAGATGGCCGGCTGCCAGCTGATCATCGACGCAACCCACCCCTATGCGGAAAAGGTCAGCGCCAGCCTGCGGGCGGCGGCCAAAGCGGCCGGGGTGCCCCTGTGGCGGTGCAGCCGCCCGGCCAGCGCCCTGCCCGAGAGCAGCGTCTGCCTGCCCGATGCACTGGCGGCGGCCGCCTGGCTGGCCCGGCAGGAAGGCCGCATTCTGCTGACCACCGGCGCAAAGGAGCTGCCCGCCTTCGCCGCCCTGCCGCCGGAGCGGCTGTACGCCCGGGTGCTGGCTACCCACGACGGCATTGCCGCCTGCGAACAGGCCGGGCTGGCTCACAGCCACATTCTGGCCATGCAGGGGCCGTTCAGCCAGGCGCTGAACGAGGCCGTGCTTCGGCAGTGGAACATCCGCTGGATGGTCACGAAGGACGGTGGCCGCAACGGCGGCTTTGCCGAAAAGCTGGCCGCCGCGCAAAACTGCGGCGTGGGGGTGCTGGTGCTCACCCGCCCGGAGGACCGGGGCGAGACGGTCGAGGCCATTCTCGCCCGCTTTGCCGCCTGGCAGTCCGCCGCCCCGGCTTTATAACCCATTCACGCTTTATTTTAGCCGCATTCATTTGCAGCGGTAAGGAGGCCCCATGGACATCACCCTCATCGGCATCGGCCCCGGCGATTGGCTCAGCCTGACCCAGGCGGCCGCCCGGGCGCTGGAGCAGGCCCCGGTTCTTTTAGGCGCGCCCCGCCTTCTTGAGGGGCTGCCGCCCCAATGCAGCGGGCGGCGCATTCCCTGCCTGCGCACTTCCGAGCTTGTGGGAGCCCTCATCGGGCTTTCCGGCCAGGCTGAGCGGGCCGCCGTGGCCTTCAGCGGCGACATTGGGTTTTACAGCGGGGCCGCCAGCCTGCTGCACACCCTGCAAGCTGCCCTGCCCGAGGCCCGCTGCACCCTGCTGCCCGGGCTTTCCAGCCCGCAGGTGCTGGCCGCCCGTCTGGGCCGCCCTTGGCAGGGCTGGAAGCTGGTAAGCGCCCACGGCGTGGCCTGTGACCCTGCTGCTGCCTGTGCCGGGGGCGGCGACGTGTTCTTTCTCACCGGCGGCAGCTGCACCCCCGCCAGCCTGTGTGCCCGGCTGACCGAAGCCGGGCTGGGCGATTGCCGGGCCACCGCCGCCAGCCGCCTGGGCTACCCGGAGGAGGCCATCGTCACCGGCACCGCGGCCCAGCTGGCCGAACAGACCTTTGCCCCCCTCAGCGTACTGCTGGTGGAGGGCTGCCCCGCCCCCCTGCGGCAAAGCCGGGTGGGCGGCATTCCCGATGAGGAGTTCATCCGCGCCAAGGTGCCCATGACCAAACAGGAGGTGCGGGCCGCCGCGCTGGCGCTGCTGGCCCCTCACCCCGGCGACTGCCTTTGGGATCTGGGCGCAGGCACCGGCAGCGTCTCGGTGGAGCTGGCGCTGGCCGCCCCCAAGGGGCAGGTTTACGCCGTGGAGCGAAACGAGGACGCCCAGGCCCTGATTCTGGAAAACCGCCGCAAATTCGGCCTGCACAACCTGACCCTGATCGCCGGCGCGGCGCCGGAGGCGCTGGCCGGGCTGCCCGCACCGGACCGGGTGTTCATGGGCGGAACCGGCGGCCATATGGCCGAAACGCTGGCGGCCGTGCGCGCCGCCAACCCCGCCGCGCGGGTGGTGATCTCGGCCATTGCCATTGAGAGCCTTTCCGCCGCGCTGGCCGCTTTGCAGGCGCAGGGGTTTGAGGCCATTCAGGTCAGCCAGATTTCCGTCAGCCGCAGCCGCCCCGCCGGTGGGCTGCACCTGATGATGGCCCAGAACCCGGTGTACCTCATCAGCGGAGGTGCACTGTGAGCCGCCTGATGTTTGCCGCGCTGGCCAGCGGCAGCGGCAAAACCACCGTCACCTGTGCGTTTCTCCGCGCCATGACCCGGCGCGGCCTGGCCCCCGCGGCCTTTAAGGCCGGGCCGGATTACATCGACCCCATGTTTCACCGGCAGGTGCTTGGGGTGCCCTCCTACAATCTGGACCTGTTCTTCAGCGGCGAGGCACAGGCCCGTGCCCTGCTGGCGGCCCACAGCGCTGGGCGCGGCCCCGCCGTGCTGGAGGGGGCCATGGGCTACTACGACGGTTTGGGCGGCTGCACCGACACGGCCAGCGCCTGGCACCTGGCCAGGGCCACCGACACCCCGGTGGTGCTGGTGCTTCGGCCCGGCTCTTCCAGCCTGACGCTGGCCGCCCAGGTGAAGGGGCTGCTCGCCTTCCGCGCCCCCTGCCAGATCCGGGGCCTGCTTTTGAACGGCTGCAGCCCCATGCTGGCCCAGACGCTGGCCCCGGCCCTTACCCGGGAAACCGGGCTGCCGGTGTTCGGCTGCCTGCCCAAGGTGGAGGGGGCGGATTTTTCCAGCCGCCATCTGGGGCTGGTGGCCGCCGAGGAAATCCCCGAACTGCAGGCCAAGCTGGACAAACTGTCGGACGCGCTAGAGCAGAGCGCCGATCTGGACGGGCTGCTGGCCCTGGCCGCCAGCGCCCCGCCCCTGCCTGCCGCCCCGCTGCCCGGGGAGGGGCTTGCTCCCGCACGCTGCCGCATTGCCGTGGCCCGGGATGAAGCCTTCTGCTTTTATTACGACGATACGCTGGAGCTGTTCCGCCGCCTGGGGGCCGAGCTGTGCTTTTTCAGTCCCCTGCGGGACGCCGCCCTGCCCGATGGCTGCGGCGGCCTGTACCTGGGCGGCGGCTATCCGGAGCTGCACGCCCAGGCCCTTGCCGAAAACCACACCATGCGGCAGGCAGTGCGGAACGCCGTTCAGGCCGGGCTGCCCACGCTGGCCGAGTGCGGGGGCTTTCTCTACCTGCAGCAAACCCTCACCGACCCCGAGGGCCGCGCCTGGCCCATGGCCGGGGTGCTGGAGGGCCGGGGCTTTGGCACCGGCAAGCTGGGCCGCTTCGGCTATGTGACCCTGACCGCCAACCGCCCCACCCTGCTGCTGCGCCCCGGCGAAAGCCTGCCCGCCCACGAGTTCCATTATTGGGACTGCACGGAAAACGGCGACGCTCTCACCGCCAAAAAGCCGGTGGGCCGCCGCAGCTGGCCCTGTGTGGTGGCGGACGGCAGCCTTTTTGCCGGTTTCCCCCATCTGTACCTGCCCGCCCGGCCGGAATGCGCCCTGCGCTTTTGCCGGGCTGCGGCCCGGCGGCGCGTGGGCCGCTGAAGCCGCACCGGGCGCGTTTCTTTTCTGTCTCATCCCCTGCCGGAGGTTTTTATGAACCAAGCAATTTTCGATCTATTCCAACTTGAACTGCCCCAACTGGAGGCCCGCCTCACCCGGCTGCAGGCCGCCATTGCGCCCCCGGACGAGGCCGCCCGCGCGGCCTGCAAGGCCCGGTGGGACGCGGTGGGCAAGCCGCTGGGCAGCCTGGGCCTGCTGGAAACCGACACCCAGAAGATCGCCGCCCTTACCGGCAGCGCCGAACTGGACCTCTCGGCCCGCACCCTGCTGGTGTTCTGCGCCGACAATGGTGTGGTCGCCCAGGGGGTCAGCCAATGCGGCAATGAGGTAACCGGCTTTGTGGCCCGGGCGCTGGCCGAAGGCCGCTCCAGCGCCTGCACCATGGCCCGGGTGGCCCGCTGCCGGGTGCAGCCGGTGGACATGGGCGTTCACGGGCTGGGCGGTGAGGAAATTCCCGGCCTGGTGCGCTGCCGGGTGATGGACGGCACCGCCGACTTCACCCAGGGCCCCGCCATGACCCGCGCCCAAACCCTGCAAGCCCTACTGGCCGGGGCCGCTCTGGCCCAGCAGCAGGCCGAAGCCGGCTGCAAGCTGCTTCTGATTGGGGAAATGGGCATTGGCAACACCACCACCAGCAGCGCCGTGGCCGCCGTGCTGCTGGGCTGCCCGCCCGAAACCGTCACCGGCCGGGGGGCCGGGCTTTCCGACGAGGGGCTTGCCCGCAAGCTGGCGGCCATCCGGGCGGGCATTGTCCAAAACCGCCCCGACCCCGCCGACCCGCTGGCCGTGTTGGCCGCTGTGGGCGGGCTGGACATTGCCGCCATGGCCGGGGCCTGCCTGGGCGCGGCGGCGGCCCGGCTGCCGCTGCTGTTGGACGGGTTCATCTCCACGGTGGCAGCCCTGACAGCGGTGCGCCTGTGCCCGGGTGCCGAGGCCGCCCTGCTGGCCAGCCACCGCTCGGCCGAACCAGCCGGCCAAATGCTGCTGGACGCGCTGGGTCTTTCGCCCCTGCTGTGTGCCGGGCTGCGGCTGGGCGAGGGAACCGGTGCGCTGGCCGCCCTGCCCCTGTTTGACATGGCCATGGCCATGTACGGCGGAGCGGAGTTTTCCAGCTACGGTATGGATGCCTATACCCCGCAGAATTGACCGTTTCTTTTACAGCGTGCAGAAAGGAGCCGCCATGCTCAGCCTTGTCGTCGGTGCCAGCGCCAGCGGAAAAAGTGAATACGCCGAGGCGCTGACGCTGGCCCTCTCCCCGGCCTGCCCCCGGGTCTATCTGGCCACCATGGAGCCGTATGACGCCGAGTCCCGGGCGCGGGTGGCCCGCCACCGGGCACTGCGGGCCGGCAAGGGCTTTGCCACCGTGGAGCGGCCGCGGGATCTTGCCGGGCTGGATGCTGCTCCTCTGCGCGGCAGCGTGGTGCTGCTGGAATGCCTGGGCACGCTGGCCGCCAACCAGCTGTACGGGCCGGAAGGCCTCCTTCCCGGCGCGTATGAGGCCGTGCTGGACGGGGTTCTTCACCTGAACGCCGCCTGCCGGGAGCTGGTGGTTGTGAGCAACGAAGTATTTCTGGGCGGGGCGGATTATGCCGGAGACACCGACGCCTATCTGCGCCTGCTGGCCCGGCTGAACCGCCGCCTGGCGGCCGAGAGCACCCGCGCCGTTCAGGTGGCCGCCGGGCTGCCCCTTTACCGCAAGGGCACGCCGCCCGCCGAACTGATCGGCTGGCAGTGCCGCCAGATTCCCCGACCGTAAGCGTTTTGCAGGAGTTGTTTCATGGTTCGTCTCATGTTTGAAACCGTTGTTGTCACCTTTGGAATGTTCTCGGCGCTGCCCATGCCCCGGGTGGACTGGACTCCGCGCAGTATGCGCTGGGCGCTGGCTTGCCTGCCGCTGGTGGGCTTTGCCTGCGGCGGCGCGCTGGCGGTGTGGCTGGCGGTGTGCCGCCTGCTGAATCTTTCCGGTCTGCTGCCCGCAGCGGGGGTCTGCCTGTGCCCGCTGCTGGTGACCGGCGGGCTGCATATGGATGGCTTTGCCGACACCTGTGACGCGCTGGCCAGCCACGCTGAGCCTGCCCGCAAGCAGGAAATTTTGAAGGACAGCCACGTGGGCGCTTTCGCCCTCATCCGTGTGTGTATGTATCTGGTGGCCCAGCTGGCCCTGGCCAGCGCACTGAATTGGGACCGCACCGCCGCCCTGTGCCTGGCCCTCGGGTATGTGCTGGAGCGCTGCCTTTCCGGCTGGGCGGTGGCAGCCCTGCCGCTGGCCAAAAACACCGGCCTTGCCCACGCCTTCGCCAGCGCGGCGGACCGGACAGTGACCGCCCGCATTCTGGCCGCCGCCGGGGGGCTTTCGGCGCTGGCGCTGATCGTTGTCGGCCGCATTCCGGGCCTTGCCATGGCGGCGGCCGCTCTGGCGGTGCTGACCTGGTACAGGCGGCTGGCCCTGCGGGAATTCGGCGGGCTTTCGGGAGATCTGGCCGGGTGGTTTGTGCAATGGTGTGAGCTGGCCCAACTGGCGGCCCTGGTGCTCACCCGGGCGCTTCTCGCCCTGCTGTGACTGCTTTAACCTGAAAGGAGCGTCTTTATGGTTTTCATCACCGGGCCGCTGTATGCCGGCAAGCAGACCTTCGCCATGGCCCAGTGGGGGCTTTCGGCGCAGGATTTTTCCGCCGACCCCGCCGCACCCTGCCCCGCTGTGCGGGATGTGCAGGAGCTGGCCGCTTCCGCGCCCGACCTGGAGGCACTGGCCGACCAGCTGAGCCGGAAGGCGCTGGTGCTTGCCACCGAACTGGGCGGCGGCGTGGTGCCCATGGACCCCGCCCAGCGCGCCGCCCGGGAAGCGGCCGGCCGCCTGGCCTGCCTGCTGGCCGCCCGGGCCGAAACCGTGGTGCAGATCTGGTGCGGGCTTCCCCTTGTGCTGAAGGGCACCCTGCCCCCGCGCCTGCCCGAGGCACAGCCGCGCTGACCTGCCCGTTTCCGCCTTTTTTGTGCAAGACTTCAGGAGTGTTTCCATGGATATTTTTCTCATCCGCCACGGCATGACCCCCGGCAACCGGGAGCATCGCTACATCGGCCGCACCGACGAACCCCTCAGCGAAGAGGGCCGCGCCGCCCTGCTGCCGCCCGCCTGGGCGGATCAGGTCGAGTCCGTCTTTGTCTCGCCCATGCTGCGCGCCCGGCAGACGGCCGCAATTCTGTTTTCCCATGCCCGGCAAATTCCTGTAGAGGGGCTGCACGAGATGGATTTTGGCCAGTTCGAGGGCAAAAACTTCGCCCAGCTGGAGCATGACCCCGCTTACCGCGCCTGGGTGGAGGGTGGCTGTGTGGCCGCGGCCCCCGGCGGCGAGGACATGGAAACCCTGAACCGGCGCTGCTGTGCCGCCTTTGCCCCGCTGGTGGCGCAGGCGCTGGCCGAGGGAAAGCCCCGGCTGGTGGTGGTGGCCCACGGCGGCACACTGATGGCCCTGCTGGCCGAGTACGCCCGCCCCCGGCAGGATTATTTTTCCGGCATGACAAAGAACGGCTGCGGCTGGCATTTAACCGCCGACGCCTGGCCGGAGGGCGGCCTGACCCTTGTGGAACCGATCTGCTGTGTGCACGGCCAGGTGCCGGGCGGCCGAGCATAAGCCGCCGCCAAGGCCGAACTGTTTTACCTCTGCACATCTTTTCGCATTTTCACGTTTGTTTTTTACGTTTTCAGATCATTTTCAGGCTTGAAAGGACCCTTCATGACCCCTCTCATTGTTTTCATTGCCGCGTACCTGTTGGATGCCCTTTTAGGTGACCCGGTCTGGCTGCCCCACCCGGTGGTTGCCATGGGCCGCGCCATCTCCGGGCTGGAGCGCCTGCTTCGCCGTCTGTTCCCGAACACGAATTCCGGCCTGCTGGCGGCCGGGTGTGTGCTGGCCGCGCTGCTGCCGGTGGGCAGCTTCTGCGTTGCCGCCGGGGCTCTGTTTCTGGCCGGGCGGGTGCATCCGCTGCTGGCCCTGGCCCTCAACGCCTTTTGGGGCGGGCAGTGCCTGGCCGTGCGGGACCTGCGCAAGGAGGCCATGGCGGTGTACGCCTGCCTGAAGCAGAACGATCTGCCCGCCGCCCGCAAGGCCGTGGGCCGCATCGTAGGGCGCGACACCGCTGCCCTCACGACCGAGGGCGTGACCAAGGCGGCGGTGGAAACCGTGGCCGAGAACTTTTCGGACGGGGTGTTTGCCCCCATGTTTTACCTGGCCATCGGTGGCGCACCGCTGGCCCTGGCCTACAAGGCCGTGAACACCATGGACAGCATGGTGGGCTATAAAAACGACCGCTACCTGTATTTTGGCCGGGCCGCCGCCCATCTGGACGACGCGGCCAACTGGCTGCCCGCCCGCCTGTCCGGTCTGCTGCTGATTCTGGCTGCCCCCCTGTGCGGCCTTTCCGGCAAAGAGGCGTTCCGAATCTGGCGGCGGGACCGGCGCAACCACGCAAGCCCCAACTCCGCTCAGACGGAAGCCGCCTGCGCCGGGGCGCTGCAGGTGCAGCTGGCTGGTGATGCTTACTATTTTGGCAAACTGGTGCACAAGCCCACGCTGGGCGACCCGCTGCGCCCGGTGGAGGCCGAGGACATCCCCCGCGCCTGCCGCCTGATGACCACCGGCAGTCTGCTGGGGCTTATCCTTCTGGCCGGGCTGCTGGAGGTCTGGCTGCTCTGCCGCTGAAGCGACCGATTCTGTACACAAACGCGAGGTTTTTATGACACAACCGCTCATTCACGGCGGCGATTGGGCCGGTTTTGAGGCCCAGTACGGCCGGCCGCCCCTTGATTTTTCCGCCAACGTCTCCCCCCTTGGCCTGCCCGAGGCCGTCCGCCGGGCTGTGGAAGCCTCTCTGCCCCACGCCGACCGCTACCCGGACCCCCTGTGCCGGGCGCTCACCGGCGCGCTGGCCCAGGCGGAAGGCCTGCCCGAAGCCTGGCTGCTGTGCGGGGCCGGTGCGGCGGACCTGATCTACCGGCTGGTGCTGGCCCTGCGCCCGGCCAGAGCGCTGGTGTGCGCCCCCACCTTTGCCGAATATGGCGAGGCGCTGACGCTGGCCGGGTGCGAACTGCTGCGCTGTCCCCTCACTGCGGAACGGGGCTTTGCCGTGACTGAGGCCATTCTGGAGGCCATCACCCCCGGCGTGGAGCTGGTGTTTTTGTGCGAGCCCAACAACCCCACCGGGCGTACCACCCCCCGCCCCCTGCTGGACCGCATTCTGGCGCGCTGCCAACGCATAGGGGCACGGCTGGTGATCGACGAATGCTTCAACGAATTTCTCGACGACCCCGCCGCCCACACCATGAAGGGCCGTTTGGGTGGGTGTGAAAACCTGCTCATTCTCAACGCCTTCACCAAAATTTATGCCATGGCCGGGCTGCGGCTGGGCTGGTGTGCCTGTTCGGACGAAGCGCTTCTGGCCCGCATGGCAAAGGCCGGGCCGCCCTGGGCGGTGTCCGGCCCGGCCCAGGCCGCCGGGCTGGCGGCGCTGGCCCTGCCCGACTACCCGGCGCAGGTTCGTGCGCTGGTGCAGGCGCAGCGGCCCCGGCTGGCGCAGGGGCTTGCCCGGCTGGGCCTGACCGTTTACCCCGGCGAGGCCAATTACCTGCTGCTGCACAGCCCCCACCCGGGCCTGACTGCCGCCATGCGCGGGCAGGGCGTGCTGATCCGGGACTGCGCCAATTACTCCGGCCTCGGCCCCGGCTATTACCGGGTGGCCGTGCGCACCGGGGAGGAAAACGACCGCCTGCTGGCGGCCTTTGCCGCAGTTTTAGGCGCCGCTTGCCGGTAATCCTCCGCCCGCTGTTTTAAGTTTTGCAAAAGGAGCGTATTTTTATGGCCAGATGCATTATGGTGCAGGGCACCATGTCCAGCGCGGGCAAAAGCCTGCTGGCGGCGGGGCTTTGCCGCATTTTCAAGCAGGACGGCCTGCGCTGTGCCCCCTTCAAAAGCCAGAACATGGCCCTGAACAGCTTCATCACCAAGGACGGCCTGGAGATGGGCCGCGCTCAGGTGATGCAGGCCCAGGCCGCCGGGGTGGAGCCGGACGTGCGCATGAATCCCATTCTGCTTAAGCCCACCGGCGACACCGGCAGCCAGGTCATCGTAAACGGCGAGGTGCTGGGGCAAATGAGCGCCGCCGATTACTTCCGCATGAAAAGAACGCTGATTCCCCACATTCTCAAGGCCTACGACGAGCTGGCCACCCAATACGACGTGATCGTGCTGGAGGGGGCCGGCAGCCCGGCGGAGATCAACCTGAAGGCCGACGACATCGTGAACATGGGCCTGGCCAAACTGGTCAACGCCCCGGTGCTGCTGGCCGGAGACATTGACCGGGGCGGGGTGTTCGCCCAGCTGTACGGCACCGTCGCCCTGCTGGAGCCGGAGGAGCGTGCCCGGGTCAAGGGGCTGATCCTGAACAAATTCCGCGGGGACGTGGAAATTCTCCGTCCCGGCCTTGCCCAGCTGGAAGCCCTCACCGGCGTACCCGTCACCGGCGTGGTGCCCTGGATGGAGCTGGATGTGGACGATGAGGACAGCCTGGCCCCCCGCCTGGGCCGCACCTCCGCCCCCGCCGCCGTGGACGTGGCGGTGATTCGGCTGCCCCACATCTCCAATTTCACCGATTTCTCCCCGCTGGAACAGCAGCCCGGCCTGGGGGTGCGCTATGTGGCCCACCCCCGCACGCTGGGCGAGCCGGATTTGGTCATTCTGCCCGGCACCAAGAACACGCTGGGCGACCTGGTCTGGCTGCGCCAGTGCGGCATGGAAGCCGCGCTGCTCAAGCTGGCAGGCCGGGGCACCCCCATTCTGGGGGTATGCGGCGGCTACCAGATGCTGGGGCAGACCGTCAGCGACCCCGCCGGGGCCGAGGGCGAAGCCGGGGCCAACTGCCGGGGGCTGGGGCTGCTGCCCACCGCCACGGAATTCGCGGCCGAAAAGCACCGCACCCGGGTCACTGGGCAGATCACCGGGGCCGAGGGGCTGTTTGCCCCCCTGAACGGCGCACACTTTACCGGTTACGAGATTCATATGGGCAGCACCGCCCGGCTGGAAGGGGCCGCCCCGCTGGCCGCCCTCACCGGCGAGGCCCCGGCCTCCTTCACCGCGCAGGACGGCGTTTGCCATAACAACGTGATGGGCCTGTATATTCACGGCCTGTTTGAGGAGGGCGACCTGGCCGCCCGGCTGGCCGCCCTGTTGATGAAGCGCAAGGGTCTTACCCCCGGCCAGGCCCCCGCGCTGAGCTGGGCCGCCTACCGGGAAACCCAGTACGACCGGCTGGCCGACACCATGCGGGCCGCCCTGGACCTGCCCGCCATTTACCGTATGATGGAGGGCAGCGGGCGGAATTAGACCGCCGCCCCGCCGAAAACGGATTTGAAAGGAGCGTTTCTATGCAGCCTTCTCCCATTCACCCGGTGCTGCCGGGAGACATTGAGGCCCGCAGCTTTGCCATCATCACCGAAGAGATGGGCCCCACCGATTTCTCCCCGCTGGAGCTGCCGGTGGTCAAGCGGGCCATTCATACCTCGGCCGACTTTGACTATGCAAAAAATCTGCGCTTCACCCCGGGCGCAGTGGAACAGGGACTTGCGGCCATCCGGGCCGGGGCCGTGATCCTCACCGACACCCAGATGGGCCGCAGCGGGGTAAACAAGCAGGTGCTGGAGAGCTTCGGCGGCCGGGCCGAGTGCTACATGGCCGACCCGGACGTGGCCGAGGCCGCCCGCACCGGCGGCACCACCCGCGCCGTGGCCAGCATGGACAAGGCCGCCCGCACCCTGACCGATGCCCCCCTCATCGTGGCCGTGGGCAACGCCCCCACGGCGCTCATCCGCCTCAGTGAGTTGATGGAGCAGGATGCACACTTCCACCCGGCGCTCATCATCGGGGTTCCGGTGGGCTTTGTGAACGTGGTGGAGAGCAAGGAGCTGATCTGGCGCACCTGCAACAAACTGGGCGTGCCCTGCATCGCGGCCATGGGCCGCAAGGGCGGCAGCAACGTGGCCGCGGCCATCTGCAATGCACTGCTGTATCTGGCCAGCGGGCGCACCCCCATGCCCCAGACGAAGGAGACGCCATGAAGCACCGCATTCTTGCCCTGGCGATGACGGTTTGCCTGTGCCTTGCGCTCACGCCCACGGCCTTTGCCCAATGGGTCCCGCCCGACGACGCCCCCGAGGCCGCCGCCGTGTATCTGGAAAATCTGGACACCGGCACCGTGCTGTATGAGCGGAACGCCGACGAACAACGGCCCATCGCCAGCCTGACCAAGATGATGACCTGCCTGCTTCTGGCGGAATCCGGCCTGGATCTGGACGAGACCTTCGCCGTGCCCGAAGAACTCAGCACGGAGTTTGCCCGCATCCGAAGCGAGAACGGGGCCTACATTGACCTGCAGCCCGGCGAGGAGGTCACTCTGCGGAACCTGGCCTACTGCACCATGCTGCCCAGCACCAACGACAGCGCCAGCACCATCGCCTGGCGGCTGGCTGGCAGCCTGGACGCCTTTGTGGCCCAGATGAACGACCGGGCCGCACAGCTGGGCTGCACGGACACCCGGTACAGCTGCCCCCACGGCCTGTACGACGCCGGAAATTACTCCACCGCGCACGACCTTGCCCGCATTGCCGAAGCCTGCATGAACAACGACGTTCTGCGCACCATCTGCACCACCCGGGAGTGGTGGCTGCCGCTGGACAATGTGCATCAGACGGTGCTCACCCCGGATGCCCCGGCGGGCAAGTACCTGCGCATCGGCACCTCCATTCAGCTGCAGAACCCGGATTCCCCCTTTTACCGCCCCTGGGCCGAAGGGGTGAAAACCGGCTTTACCGATGCCGCCGGGCGCTGTGTGGTAACCACCGCCCACACCGACACCGGGCGCTACCTGCTGGTGCTGCTGGGGGAACCCAACCGCAAGCTGGAAAACGGCAGCCAGCAGATTTATCAGGATGCCGCCGCCCTGCTGGACTGGGCGGTGGGTGCCTTCTCCATCGGCAGCGCGCCGGACACCGAGCAGCCGGCCGCCGCTGTGCCCCTGCGCTGGTGTGAGGAGAGCAGTGAGGTCATCCTCTACCCGGCCGCGGCGCTGGATGGGCTGCTTTTGTGCAGCGATACGCCCTACACGCTGGAAGCCGTGAATCTGCCGGAGCAGCTGGAGGCCCCGGTGGCCGCCGGCCAGCAGGTCGGGCAGGCCAACCTCGTGCAGAACGGTGAGGTGCTGGGCACCATACCGCTGGAGGTACGGCAGGACTATGTCCGAGGCAATCGCCTGTATTACGGCGACCGGCTGGCCCCTTACCGGGGCTGGCTGTGCGCCGCCGGGGCGCTGCTGGTACTCCTGCTGCTTGTGACGGCCGCGCTTGCACTGCGCCGCAAGCGCCATAAGCACCGCCGGGCCGCCCGCCGCAGATGATTTTTTCAAAAGGCTGCACACACCGTGCGGCCTTTTCTATATTTACTGGCAGGCCCATCGCTTTCTCTGGCGATTTTGCGGCCCATATGGTACAATAAGACCTGCATTCTGTAACTTTGCAATTCTGCATTTTGAAAAAGATTTTGGGCACCGCGCACGGGCCGTGCTCTTCCCCATCTCACACGAAAGAGGGTTTTGCCGATGGAAAACGGACTGATTCTGGAATACACCCTGCACCCGGACGGTGCTCATCTGGTCCGCGCCCTGGGCGAAACGCCCTGCCCCGCTCTGCCGGACACGCTGGGTGGGCTGCCGCTGGTGCAGATTGGCGACTACGCCTTTTCCGCCTCTCAGCACAAGGTTCTGCCGAAGGGTGAGGTGCACACGGCCCAAATCGGCACCCCTCCCCCGGCGCCCCAGCCCCTCTGCGGGAATTTTTTGCAGGCTGTGCGCCTACCCCAGCCGCTGCAGGTGCTGGGCAACGCCGCCTTTTACAACTGCCGCAAGCTGGAACAGCTCTCGTTTGGCCCGCAGGTGCGCTCAGTGGGCAGCGACCTGTTCACCAACTGCCACCAGCTGACCCGGTTTGTCCTGCGGGCCGCACCGGAGGCCCCCACGGGCCTGCCCCCGCTTCTGGGCGCTTTGCAAACCGACCTGCGCCTGACCTTTACGCCAAACGGAACCGTACTGGCCGCCCTGCGCTATCCGGAATACTGGGAAGAGCTGGAGGAGAACGCCCCGGCCCACATCTTCAACCGGGGCATTCACGGCCAGGGCTACCGCTACCGCCAGTGCTTCACCCGCGGCGTGGTGGACTACACCGCCTACGACCGCACCTTTGAGGTGGCGCTGGCCGAAGAGGACCCCACTATGCTGGCCGAGCTGGCCTTTGACCGGCTTCGCTGGCCCGTTGCCCTCACCGAAGAGGCCCGCGGGCAATACACGGCCTATCTGGCCGGGCACGCCGACCTGGCGGCCGGGCGGCTCATCCGGGAAGAGGACGATGAAGGGCTTCAGCTTTTGTGCAGCCTTTCGGTGTTCACCGTTGAGAGCCTGGCCCAGGCCCGGCAGCTGGCCCAGCAGCTGGAAAAACCCCGGGCGGCCGCGCTTCTTCTAGCCCACCAGCGGGCTGCCTTTGCCCCGAAGAAAAAGCGCTATTCCTTCGACTGAACCGAACTCACAGCAGACGCCCCATTGTGCGCGCCGGAAAGGAGGCCCGCAGTGCCCAAAAACGAAACCCAGACCCAATGGCAGGACCGAATGGCCCTGGAAGTGCTGGAGGTAACCCGCAGTGAGCTGTATCTGCACCTGCGCTTTCTCAGCCTGGCCATCGGCGGGCTGGCCCCCACCCCCAGCGCCCAGGTGCGGGGCATGGGCACCGACGGCCTGCACCTTCTGGCCGAGCCGGAGCGGCTGATTCGGGTGTTCTCCAAAAATCCGGTGCTGCTGAACCGGGAATATCTTCATCAGCTGCTCCACTGCATCTTCCGCCACCCCTTTTTTATTGCGGACCACGACCGGCCGCTGTGGAGCCTTGCCTGTGACATTGCCGCCGAGTGGAGCATCGACCAGCTGGACCTGCCCTGTGTACGGCGCATTGCCGGGTGGGTGCGCACCGAGACCTACCGCCGCTTGGGCGAGGTTTTGCCCGCCATGGCCGCCGAGCCGATCTACCGCCGTTTGGAGGAGGCCCATCTGGACGAAAAGCAGCTGCTCATGCTGCAAAAGGAGTTCCGCGCCGACGACCACCGCTTCTGGCCCAAGCCCGGCGACCAAAGCCCCCAGGCGCGCCAGGCCGCCGACCAGTGGAAAAACCTGAGCCAGCAGATGCAGACCGAACTGGAGACCCGCCAGAAGGATCCCGGCCAGGGCGGCGAGGCCCTGGCCATGCAGGTAAAGGCCGCCAACCGAAGCCGCCGCACCTACCGGGATTTTCTGCGCCGGTTCGCGGTGCTTCGGGAAGAGCTGAAGGCTGACCCGGACAGCTTTGACCTGGGCTTTTATGCCTACGGGCTTTCGCTGTACGGCAACCTGCCCCTGATCGAGCCGCTGGAAAGCCGGGAGACCATCAAAATCGAGGAATTCGTCATCGTGGTGGACACGTCCCTCTCCTGCTCCGGCGAGCTGGTGAAGAACTTTCTGCGGGAGACCTACGGCATTCTGCGCCAGAGCGAGAGCTTTTTCCGCCGCACCAACATCCGCATTCTGCAATGCGACGACCGGGTGCGCACCGACCGAAAAATCACCGACATGGACCAGCTGGCCGCCTACATGGAAGCCTTCCAACTGGTGGGCGGCGGCGGCACCGATTTCCGCCCCGCCTTCCGCTATGTGGATGAGCTGATCCGCGCCGGAGAATTCCACCATTTGAAGGGGCTTTTGTACTTCACCGACGGTCTGGGGCGGTTCCCCGCCCGGCGGCCGGCCTATGACGCGGCGTTTCTGTTTCTGGGCAGCCAGTATGAGGACGCCGACCTGCCCCCCTGGGCCATGAAGCTGGTGCTGGATGAGCGGGAGTTTCTCCCGAAGGCCGGTTCCGCCAAGCGCTGATCGTCTTTTTCCCATCTGTTTGAAACCGGGCCGCCCACCCTCGGGCGCTGCCCTTGCCATAAAAGGAGTTGACTGCCTTGAACATCAAGCGTGCCAAACAGGAGATCGCCAACACGGTCCGGGCCTATCTCTGCCGGAACGAGGACGGCGAGTATGCCATTCCCGCCATTCGCCAGCGGCCCATTCTGCTGATGGGCCCGCCGGGCATCGGAAAAACCCAGATCATGGAGCAGGTCGCCCGGGAGCAGGGGGTGGCCTTGGTGGCCTATACCATCACCCACCACACCCGCCAGAGCGCCGTGGGCCTGCCCATGATCCAGCAGCGGCAGTACGGCGGCAAAACCGTGTCCGTCACCGAGTACACCATGAGCGAGATCATCGCCAGCGTGTACCAGCGCATGGAGGACACCGGCCTTTCTCAGGGCATTCTGTTCATTGACGAGATCAACTGCGTCTCCGAGACGCTGGCCCCCACCATGCTGCAATTTTTGCAGTGCAAAACCTTCGGCAACCAGAAAATGCCCGAGGGCTGGGTCATCGCCGCCGCGGGCAACCCGCCCGAGTACAACAAGAGCGTGCGGGAGTTCGACATCGTCACGCTGGACCGGGTCAAGCGCATGGACGTGGAGGCTGACCTGCCCGTTTGGAAGGAATATGCCCGTGCCAACGGAGTTCACCCGGCCATTCTTTCCTATCTGGAGCTGCGGCCCGACCACTTTTACAAGGTGATGGCGGACGTGGACGGCACCCAGTTCGTCACCGCCCGCGGCTGGGAGGACCTCTCCACCCTCATCCGCACCTACGAGCGGCTGGGGCTGGAGGTGGACGAGTCGGTGGTGCGCCAGTACCTGCAGCACGAGGACATTGCGCGGGATTTTGCGGCGTATCTGGCCCTGTACAAGAAATATCAGGACGACTACGGCGTGGAGGCCATTCTGGCCGGGCAGGCTGCGCCCTCGGTGTTTGCCCGTGCCTTTGACGCCGCCTTTGACGAGCGGCTGAGCCTGGTCAGCCTGCTGCTGAGCGGATTGAACACCCGGTTTGAGGCCGCCCAGTTTCAGGACTCCCTCACCGATGAGGTGTATCAGGAACTGAAGCGCCTGCGCTCCACTCTGGTAAACGGGCAGGAGGCCCCGGCTTCCCTGCTTCGGGCGCAGATCGCCGCCCGGCAGGCCCGCTTTGACCAGAAGAAGAAGGCCGACCTTGCCACCGCCGCCGACTCAAAGCTGCACAAACAGGCACAGGCCCGGCTGGAAGAGTATGCCGCCCTGCTGGCCGATGAGCCGTTTCTCACCGGAGAGGACGCCTTCGGCCTGGTGCAGGAGGCCTTCACCCGCCAGGTGGAACGGCGGGAAGCCGCCGCGGCCGAGGCCGGCCGGGCTTTGGAGGCCGCCTTTGACTTTATGGAAAAGGCCTTCGGCCCCGGGCAAGAGATGGTGGTGTTCATCACCGAACTGTCCCTTGGGCCTGCCAGCGGGCCGTTCATCGCCGAAAACGGCTGCGAGCGCTACGACCAGTACAGCCAGAACCTGCTGTTGGACAGCCGCCGCGCTGACCTGGCCCGCCGCCTGGCCAATCAGGCCGCGCAGGACGCCGAGGCCGGGCTGGTATAACCCCGCATCGTCTATAGCCGGTGGGCACACCGGCTTGCTGCCGTGCAGAACCCAACGCCGCAAAAAAGACGCACGGCAGATTCATTTTTTCTCATGCATTTTCATAAAAGCATTCAAACCTTCATCAATCTGCAAATGGGCAATCAACAAGGCCCGGTGCAGCACGCTGAAACAGCATGCCGCACCGGGCCTTGTTCATTTTCAATTGCAATTTCTATTTGCCATGCGCGGTCAACCCGCCTCATGGTATAGAACAGACTCACACGCCCTTGCCGAAGGGGGAAGCGCCGTCCTCACTCAGGCCGTCCTGGGCCATCATGTTCTGCAAAACGCGAATGTCCGCTTCCACATCCAGGGCATCGTCCGCAAACAGGTTGTCCAGCTGGGCCTCAAAGCCCTCCACCAGTACGTCCATGGTCTGCTCGATCTTCTGCTTGGACTGCCGGATCACCTCGCCGTCGCCGCCCTGGCTGTCAAACTGGCTGTACGCATTCAGCAGCTTCAGGGCCGTGGGCAGGTAATAATCCAAAAAGCGGCGCATCTTGGGCAGCTTTTCCGGGTCCTTTTCCGCCGCCGTAAAAATCTTGGCGGTGATGGCCTCCAGCCGGTCGATCTTCGCGCTCATTTCTTCGCCGGGAATGGCATCGTTCACTTCCCGAAGCTGGCGCAGAATGGCCTGATACTGGCTCTCCCCCGCCGGTTTTTCCGCCGTCGCGGCCTTTTTCTCCGGCTGCGGCGCTTCACCCCGGATCACCAGCGTATCGGTGCGCATATCCAGATAGGCTCCGCTGCCGAACAGCCCTTTATCCAGCGCCTTGTTCAGCTGCTTGCAGGTCTTTTCCGGCGAAAGTGCCAGCGCGGCGGCCACTTCGCTCACCGGGATGTTGTCCCGCGTGCCAACCACAGCCTGCAGGGTGGCAAACAGGCGCATCCTCTTGCGCCCCATCGCACCGCCAATGAGCAGGCCCACGCCGCTGGTTACCCAAACCAAGGCGCTGGCCAATTCGGACAGCGTGTAGGAATCCACCCCCAGGGTAAGCAGCCAGGTCAGCGGTTCCGCCGCCAGAACCGCGCCAAACACGGCGCAGAAACCGCCCGCCACCGTGAGCCAGAAGGGCCAGCCGCGGCCGGCCTTTTTTGGTTTCCGGTTCGACGCGGCGGCCTTTTCCGGGCGGCGGGCCCGCACATTGACCGGTTCGCCCCCGTTGTCTGCCGCCCCGGCCTCCCGGTAGCTGGCATAATACGTGCCGTTCTGCCAGCCCTGATTTTGGTTCAGCTTTTTGGCCCATTCGCGGCCAAAGATGTTGTAGAGCACCAGCAGCAGCCCCAGCGGCCAGGCAAACACAAACGCCAGAATGATCAGGATGATTGGAATGTCCTTGCCGTCGTTGAAGGGCAGCCGACTGCCGCCGTCCGGGCCATTCCAGTTGCTGCCGCTGCCATAATTGGCCATGTTGCTCCTCCTGTGCAGAGGGGGGCGCTTTGCACGCCGCCCCTGCTTTATAAAAAATCTGCTTATTTTATGATACAGTGGTTATTATAGCATACCGGTCCGGTTTTGTACAACCGGGCCGCCCCTTCACCGTTTGCCCAGTACCTGGGTGCGAATGTACTCCAGCGTGACGTCCTCGCCCTCATCCCGCAGCATCAGCAGCAGCTTTTCCAGCAGGGCGCGGGTCTCCGGGTGCAGCAGGTAGTGCTTGCGGCTGCCCTCGTAGTACTTCCAGGGGTCCTCGTCCCGATAGGCCGCGCCCCGGTAGGTGCGGGAAGCCGCAATTCGGTCGCAGATCATCTCGGCCACATACTTTTCCGGCATACGCACGCCGTCCATCGGGCAGTCGTTGTTGCCGGTGTAGTCCACCCAGTATTCCAGATGGTGCCGGTTGCGCCCTTTGTGGTGCAGCCAGGCGGCGCTGTATCCTTTGTCCATCCGCTCAGCCTCGTTGGGGCTGCGGTCGCCCTGATAATACTTCGCCCCGGCCCAGAATTCCGTGGGCGAATACTTGGAAAGGTCGTGGGTCAGCCCCTGGCGGTACAGTCCGATGCGGAAGCAGTACTTCGCCACCAGAATTTTGTGGTGGGTGATGGTTTTAAAGTGCTTGATGGGATGCATGTGCCCTCTCCTTCCGTCTCAACGCCGGTTAATGCTCCTGCTGCCACGCATGAATCTCCGTGAGAAAATCCGGCCCGTACTGGCGCAGCTTCCGCTCGCCCACGCCGGGCACCGCCCCCATACCGGCCAGGTCTGCGGGCTGCCGCCGGCACATGGCACGCAGGGTGGCATCGGTGAACACCACATAGGCGGGCACCCCCTGCCGCCGGGCAAGGGCGGTGCGCAGGTCCTTCAGGCGGCGGTACAGCTCCTCCGGGTAGGGCAGCCCCTCCTCCTGAATGGGCACCGTGCGGCGCGGGCGGCGGGCCAACTCCGGCTGGGTATCCCACTCAAAGTCGTCCGTGTGGTCCTCCAGCCAGGGCCGGGGAGCACACACCGAACAAAAGCCGCACTCCTTGGGGGCATACTCGCCGAAGTACCGCCGAATGCGCGCCCGCAGGCAGGTTTTGCCCGTGCTGTAAAAGGTCATCTGGCGCAGCCGCTCCTGGTCGTTGGCCTGCAGCTGGGCCGCCTGCTCCTCGGTGATGCCGGGGGCGGGGTCCGAGTGCTCGATCAAAAACTGGTTCAGCTTCACGTCCTTGGGGGCATACAGCAGAACGCAGTCGGCTTCCTCACCGTCTCGTCCCGCGCGGCCCGCCTCCTGATAATAGCTCTCCAGGTCCTTGGGCATATTGTAGTGCACCACCAGCCGCACGTTGGATTTGTCAATGCCCATGCCGAAGGCGTTGGTGGCCACCATCACTCTGGCCCGGTCAAACACAAAGTCCTCCTGGCTGGCGCGGCGTGCCTCCTGCTCCATGCCCGCATGGTAGCACCGGGCCTCAATGCCCCGGTCCGTCAGCATTCCGGCCACCCGCTCGGTCTCCTTGCGGGTAGCGCAGTACACAATGCAGCTGTCCTCCGCGTGGTGCGCCAGCAGTTCCAGCAGCGCTGAATCCTTATTGCGTGGCCGCATGACCCCGTAATAGAGGTTTGGCCGGTCAAAGCCGGTGGTCACCTGCGCAGGGTTTTGAAGGTGCAGCAGCTCCTCAATGTCCGCCCGCACCCGGCCGGTGGCCGTGGCGGTAAAGGCCGCCACCACAGGCCGGGACGGCAGGCTGGCCACAAAATCGGCCACCGCCAGATAATCCGGCCGGAAGTTCATGCCCCATTGGCTGACGCAATGGGCTTCGTCCACCACCACCATGCTGATGGGCAGCACCTGAGCCAGGGCCGCGAAGCGCGGGGTGGCCAGCCGCTCCGGGGCCACATAGATGATCTTATACCGCCCCTGCATGGCAAGGCCCAGTGCCTTCTGGTACTGCCCCGGTGTGAGGGACTGGTTGAAGTAGGCCGCGCGTACCCCCATGGCCACCAGCGAGGTGACCTGGTCGTTCATCAGCGAAACCAGCGGCGACACCACCACCGTGGCCCCCTCCATCAGCAGGGCCGGCAGCTGAAAGCACAGGCTTTTGCCCGCACCAGTGGGCATGACCCCCAGCGCATCCCGCCCGTCCAGCAAAGCTGTGACCAGCTCCTCCTGGCCGGGGCGAAATTCATCGTAGCCGAAAACCTGTTTAAGTGTGGTGTACATGCGCTGTGTGTCTGCCAAGGTGGTCTCTCCTGTTTCTTGCGGGCCGGCCGGCGGCTTCGTTCGCCGGGCGCGGTGCGGGCATTTTCAAAAAAAACGAATCAAATATAGAATATTCTATTTGTTGTTCAAACGTGATCACATTCCATGCAATCAAGCGTATTAAAGCAACGTATAATCAATCTTTATTCAAAATCTTATTTCATCCGGTAACAATGAGAACAAACTCTGTTGCGGGCAAAAAATTGTGGGGCAACAAAATTCAGCCGCCCTTGACGGTTCCGCCAAAGGCGGTTATAATAGATTATAGAAAAGGCGCTGCGACAAGCGGTTAGCCCTTTACGGTTAAGGATTCATTAAGAACCGTCACCTGCCGGGGTGGCGGTTCTTGCTTTTTACCACGAAACTTAACGTAACGGTCTTACGGCCGATATGAAAAGTAAATGTAAATCGCATTGCCTCACCCCCTTTCGGGAAGTGTGGCTAACCGCCTGCCGTTGTGTGCAGCGCCTGCCGCTAAAGCGGCAAATTTAATATAACATACTCCGACACGTTGCGCAAGTTCTGCTTCTTCTGGTCGTTGCTGTTTGTGGCAAAGGATGAACGTTTCGTTCGCCCGTCCCCCCCATATGGTCATTTCCAGTCGGCCGGCCTGCCGTACCGTCGGTACACCCCCGCAAGGCTTATGCCGATCACACCCGAAAGCAGCAGAAACCCGGCAAACACCGGCACATAGCTGCCGGTGACATCGGCCAAAAGGCCCGGCACCGCGCCGGAGAGCAGCCCGCCCACTGAGTAGGCGATCTGGTAGCGCTTCAGTACAGCGGCGTACTGTCCCGGGGCGCTGAAATCCGCCGCGAACACCGAAAAGGCCACCGTGGAAAGCGCCATGCCCCCGCCCAGCAGCACCAGAGCCGCCAGCATCAGCCCCGGCCCCGCCCGGTTTGCCAGGCAGCACAGGGCCAGCCCCGCAGCCATTGCCGCGCTGGCGTTCCGGGCCGCGGCCCTGTGCCCGGCGTGGTCGGCCAGCCAGCCGTACAGCAGCTGCCCGCCCATCAGAAAAAGCCCCAGCGGAGACAGGCAGGCGGCCGCAGTTTCCATGGGCATCCCAGCGGTGGTGTACAGCAGCGGCAGCGTGGCAAATGCCGTAATGCCCAGCGTGCCGATCAGGGCGCACACCCCCACCATCAGCCCCTGTGCCGGGCGGGGCAGCCCACCTGCCCGGCTGACCGGTTCAGGATGGGCCTGTGTCTGCACTTCCGGCGCTTGCAATGCACTGGCCTGCGGTCCGTCCCGCACAAGCAGCAGAACCAGCCCGGCCAGCGCCAGAATCAGCAACGCCTCCCGGAAGAAGCTGCCCGAAAGCCCGTAGGCGTTCACCCAGCGGGTCACGGTCATCGGCCCCAGGAGGGACGCAATGCCGCTGCCGGTTGCGGCAGCGCTCATGGCCATGGCGGTTTTCTTCGGGAACCACGCCCGGATGAGCAGCGCCACCGGGAAAACACCCCCAAGGCCATACCCAATGCCGGTGAGCACCGCCGCCCCGTAGTACAGCATCGGAGTGTGGGTATTGCTGTACAGCAGATAGGCCGCCACGGTGGCCAGAAAAGGCAGCGCCAGCCCCCGCCGCAGGCCCAACCGGCGGTAATAACCGTCCGCCCCCAGCATCGAGAGCAGAGCGGCCACGGTTCGCATGGTGGTAAGCAGGCCCGTTTGGGTGTTGGCGAAGCCGTTTTGCTGCACAATATAGGGCAGATAGATGGAAAACACGTTGCTCACCAGCCCGATGGAAATGAAAATCGTGACCAGCCCGCAGGCACAGATCACCCAGCGATACGGGAATGCGGTTTTCACTGGCTTCTCCTCCTCGTTTTTCAGGGTATGCCGCCCAACCAAAGGCGGGGCGCTTTTCCGCTGCCGGGCCTGCTGCCCGCACATCCAAAAGCGTCCCGCCATTCTGCCCGAAACCGGGCGTCCGATTCTGATTTTACTCGCCGGTGTCTGCGCTCATGCAGCCCGCTTCAACGGGCAGCCGCCCGCGTTCCGGCCGCAGCGGCGCCATTCAGCGGTCCCACTTGTCGCACAGGGCGATGATCTGGTCGGCAAACCGGGCCAGATCCTTGTTGGCGCCGCCCTCGTTGTCCGCAATAACGGCCGCCAGACGCTGGCAGGCTGCCTGCAGGCGCTGGTAGGCACTGCTGACCTTGCGGGCCTGGCCGCCCGTGGCCGCGGCGGGCTGCAGGCGCACCTTGTTGCCCTCGTACAGCCAGCGGCCCTCGGCCAGGTCATAAATGGCGCCGTTGTAGGGGGCCTGGGCGTCCAGCCCGTACAGGCCCTGAAGCCGGGCCGAGAAGGTCTCGGTCACGCTGTCCTCGCCGTGGATCACGAACACCTTTTTGGGCTTCGGCTCAAAGCTGTTTACCCAGGTTTCCAGCCCCGCCTGATCGGCGTGGCCGCTGATGCCGCTGAGCACCCGGATGGAGGCCCGCACCTCGATCGGCTCGCCGAACAGCTTGACTTCTTTGGCACCTTCCACCAGGGCACGGCCCAGCGTACCGCCGGACTGATACCCCACAAACAGCACCGTGCACTCGGGCCGCCACAGGTTGTGCTTCAGGTGGTGGCGAATGCGGCCCGCATCGCACATGCCGCTGGCCGAGAGGATGACCTTCGGCTCCTTGTCAAAGTTGATGGCGCGGGATTCATCGCTGGTGGTGGTGGTCACCAGCCCGGGGAAGCGGATGGGGTTGATGCCCTGCCGCACCAGCGCTATGGCCTCTTCGTCAAAGCATTCCTCGCTGCTCTCGTCAAAAATGCTGGTGGCCTCCACGGCCAGCGGACTGTCCACATACACCTTGAAGCCGTTGTGGCCCTTCAGGCGGCCCTCGGCCTTGATCTGCCGCAGGAAATACAGCATTTCCTGGGTGCGGCCCACCGCAAAGGAGGGGATGACCAGGTTGCCGCCCTTATCAAAGGTTTCCTGCAGAATTTCGGTCAGCTCCGCCACATAGTCCGGCTTTTCGCCGTGCAGCCGATCACCGTAGGTGGACTCCATCACCACGAAGTCCGCTTCCTTCAGATAGATCGGGTCCTTCAGCAGGGGCTGGTTCAGGTTGCCGATGTCGCCGGAAAAGACCAGCTTCGTGGTCTTGCCGTCCTCTTCCACCCACAGCTCAATGCTGGCGGAGCCAAGCAGATGGCCCACATCGGTAAAGCGCGCCTTTAAACCAGGGCCGATCTCCACCACTTCGCCGTAGTCGCAGCCCTGGAACTGGCCCATGGCGTTGATGGCGTCCTGCACGGTGTATAGCGGCTCATACAGGGGCGCGCCGCTGCGCTGCGCCTTGCGGTTGCGCCACTCGGCTTCAAACTCCTGAATGTGGCCCGAGTCCCGCAGCATGATGTCGCACAGACGGACGGTGATGTTGGTGGCGTAAATCGGGCCGCCGTACCCCTGCTTGACCATCAGCGGAATGCGCCCGGAATGGTCGATGTGGGCATGGGTCAGCAGAATGCCGTCCAGCTCTCCGGGGGCCATGGGCAGGGGCTGATTCTCATAAATGTCGCGGCCCTGCTCCATGCCGCAATCAATCAGATAATTGCGCCCGTTTGCCGTCAGCAGCGTGCAGCTGCCGGTCACTTCATGGGCAGCGCCCAAAAAGGTCAGTTTCACAGAGAAAGCCTCCTTTTCCGCCTTGCCGACTGGTCGGCAGGCCCCGCGCCCTCTGCCGGGCAGCCGCCCGGGCGTTCGGGGTACGGTTTTGTTTTCTTTATTATACAGCATTCACTATAAAATTTCGATACACTTGTTTTGATTTTTGTGTAATTTCACATCCAATTTTGCACAATTGCCCACCAAAGCGTCGTCCGGGTGCCGTGGTTCTTGCGCCCTGCCCGGTTTTGCGCTATGATTATGATAGTATTTGTTCTATTTATAACGTTATAAATAGGCCTGGCGGCGGCACCCGCCGAAGCCGGGCCGGAGGGTAGTACCATGATCGTTTTGTATCCGTTTGTTGTTGTGGTGGGGCTTCTGTGTGAGGCCGCCGTGCTGGCGCTGGGCGTGATGCTGCACACCACCCTGGGGCTGAGCACCGGCATCACTGTGGCCATTCTCGCGGTGGCCACCCTCATCACCTTTGCCGGCACCACGATCAGTGCCACCGGTATGCACCAGAAGCAGCTGAACATCCTGCTGCGGGACATGGACCCCGAGCGGTTCATCGCGGTGTATGAGCCGCTGCTGAAAAAGGCCCGCAAGCGGCCCAACGTGCAGTTGACCATGCTGGCCTACCTGAGCACCGCCTATGCCAATCTGGGCCAGTACGAAAAGGCGCTGGAACTGCTGGACGAGGCCCCCAGCGTAAAGGAGCAGGTGCGGGCCGACGGCCTGCTTTTGGGCAACCGCTGCCTGATCTACATCCAGATGAACCAGCTGGACAAGGCGGCCGACTGCCTGACCCGGCTGGAGGCCATGGTGAAGGCCGATAAGGACAATGCCCTGGGCGGCGATGTGGTGCAGAGCGCCCGCTGCCTGCGCATCCGCCTGAACGCCAGCAAGGGCTGGGCCACCGACGTGGCCTGGGTGAAGGCCGTGGCCGCCTCCGGTCAGCCGCCCTTCTACGCCGCCAGCAACCAGCTGATGCTGGGGCAGGTGCTGCTGGCCGATCACGACAAGGCCGGTGCCAAGGCTGCTCTGGAGAAGGCCGCCGGCCACAGCACCAATCTGTGGGCCTGCCGCCGGGCCGCCGAGCTGCTGGCTGGGCTGGAGGCTTCCGCTTCCAAGGAGGCTTGACCATGGCGGCTGCACCGACAAAAGAAGAGCGCATGGGTTCGGCCCCCATCGGCCAGCTTATGTTTCAGCTGGCGCTGCCCGCCGTGGCCGCCCAGTTCATCAACATGCTTTATAATGTAGTGGACCGCATTTACATCGGCCACATTCCCGGCATCGGGGCCACAGCCCTCACCGGCGTGGGGGTGTGCTCCCCCATTCTGATGCTGGTTTCCGCCTTCGCCGCCTTTGCCGGGCAGGGCGGCGCGCCGCTGGCCTCCATCAAGCTGGGCCAGGGTGACCGGGACGGCGCCGAGCAGATTCTGGGCAACAGCGTCACCATGCTGGCGGCGCTCAGCGTCCTGCTCACCGTGCTGTTTCAGGCGGGCAAGCGCCCGTTTCTGTACGCCTTCGGCGCCTCGGATGCTTCCATCGGCTATGCGCTGGATTACATCGGCATCTATTTGTGGGGCACCGTGTTCGTGCAGTTTGCCCTGGGCCTGAATACCTTCATCTCGGCTCAGGGGCAGTCCACCGTGGCCATGCTGAGCGTGCTCATCGGCGCGGTGCTGAACCTGGTGCTGGACCCTATCCTCATCTTCGGGCTGGGGCTTGGGGTGAAGGGCGCGGCCCTCGCCACCATTTTCAGCCAGGCGGTCAGCGCTGCGTGGGTGCTGCGCTTTCTCACCGGGCCGAAGTCCGGCCTGCACATCCGTCGGGCCAACCTGCGCCCCAATGGCAAGGTGATGGCCCGCATTGCCGGGCTTGGCATTGCACCCTTTATCATGCAGAGCACCGAAAGTCTCGTGTCCATCACGCTGAACAGCGGCCTGCAGCACTTCGGCGGCGACTTGTATGTGGGCACCATCACCATTCTGCAAAGCGTGATGCAGATGTTCATGCTGCCCATGCAGGGCATCAGCCAGGGCAGCCAGCCCATCATCAGCTACAATTTCGGCGCCAAAAACTACCGCCGGGTGCGCCAGACGGCCCGCCTGCTGCTGAAGGTGTGCTGCACCTTCACGGTGCTGGCCTGCCTCGTGGGCTGCTTCGGCTCCCGCTGGCTGGCGCGGCTGTTCACGCCGGATGCCGATCTGGTTCGCCTGACCGCTCTGGTTGCCCGGATCTATTTCGCCGGCATCTGGGCCTTCGGAATGCAGATGGCCTGCCAGTGCTGCTTTATGGGTATGGGGCAGGCAAAAATCAGCCTGTTTCTGGCGTTGCTGCGCAAGGTGATCCTGCTGGTTCCGCTGGCGATTCTGCTGCCGCGGCTCACCGGCAGCGTGTTCGGCATCTACGCTGCCGAGCCCATCGCCGACATTCTGGCCAGCTGCACCGCCATCACGCTGTTCCTGCGCAAGCGCGATCAGCTGCTGCCGGCGGACTGATCAACCCCCAATCGGTACGTTTAATCATACGTTCCGGGTTTACGCGCAATGCCCCGTGTACCGCCAAAGGCACACGGGGCATTGCGCGTCTTTATCGTTGCTTTTGTATATAATAGTATTATAGAATATAAAAACCAAAAGAACAAGTCGGCCCCTCCCGCCTGCCCCAATTGGCCCCAGCAGAGCCCCGCTTGTGGAGGGATACCGAAACGACACGCAAAAACTGGGCGAAAAATGTGGAAGAGGCGGAATTTTCTCGGCGAGAATTGATTTTTCTTGATTGATAGGTTAGAATAAACTCGTTCTACTGTATCCGGACCGGCGCACCAACTGGGTGGGCCGGCTTAACGTGTGTATGGCGTGGGCGGCAGCTGCGTGCGGCGCAGGATTGCCCGGTTCCGCCGAGACGCATTTTTAAGGCCCCTGGACTTTCCCGAAGGCGGCCGTTCCTGAACAAAGTGACAGTGCAATGGAGGATCAAAAAGTGTCGGATATCCAGATTTTTGTGTGCAATACGCCGGGCAAAGACAGCCAGCAGGTTGCGCAGAGCATTTACCATCCGATTTACGGCGGTGCGGCGCTGACGCAGCAGGCAATGAACCCGGAGTTTGCCCGGGACGATGCCGGCGAGAATATTTCGGACAAAAACCGCTCCTACTGTGAGATGACCGTGCAGTACTGGGCCTGGAAAAACGTGCAGGCGGATTACTACGGCTTCTGCCACTACCGCCGCTATTTTGGCTTTTCCGCCCCGAAGGCGCAGGAGGATGTCTACGGCAATGTGATCGCCGAGTACATCAGCGAGAAGAACATCGCCCAGTACGGCCTGGATGAGGCCGCCGCCCGCAAGGTGATCGAAGGGGCGGACATTGTGGTGACCGACCGGGTGGACGTGACCAAAATGCCGGAGGCCTACACCAGCATCCGGGACCACTACCGGAAGGGCTGCAGCCTGCACGAGAAGGATCTGGACCTGCTGCTTCAGATCATGGACGAGCAGTGCCCCGAATACAGCGAGACCGCGCGCCGGTATCTGGACGGCCCCAGCGGCTATTACTGCAATATGTTTGTGATGCGCAAGGAGCTGTTCCAGGAGTACGCCCAGTGGCTGTTTGACCTGCTGCAGGAGTTTGACAACCGGTCGGACATGAGCCACTACTCGGTGGAAGGCTACCGCACCCCCGGCCATCTGGCCGAGCGCCTGACCGGCATTTTCATTGACTACAAGCGCAAGACCTGCCCGGAGCTGGTCGTCCGGGAGGTGCCCTGCGTGCTGTTCCGCAAGCCGGAGCGCAGCGCCCCGCTGACCAAGCCCGACAAGGCCGGGCTGGTGCCTGTGGTGTTTGCGGCCAACAACGGCTTTGTCGGCCCGCTGAGCGTGGCGATCAAGTCGCTGCTGCTGCACTCCAATCCGGAGCGCTTCTATGACATCGTGGTGCTGGAGTCGGACATCACCGCCCAGAACAAGGCCATGCTGTCGGGTATGGTGGCCCAGTACTCCAACGCCCAGCTGCGCTATTTCAACGCAGTGAGCAAGCTGGAGGGCTACACCCTGACGGCCCATGCCCACATCAGCGTGGAAACCTTCTACCGCTTCCTGATCCAGAGCGTGATGCCGGATTACGACAAGGTGCTGTATTTGGACGGCGACATTGTGATTCAGGGCGACGTGGCCGAGCTGTACGACACCGACGTGAGCGGCAAAATGCTGGGTGCTGTTCTGGATGTGGATTTTGCCAGCCAGATCAACGGCTTCGCCCCCGGCATGATGGAGTATGCCATTAAGACGCTGAAACTGGAGGACCCCTATCGTTACTTCCAGGCGGGTGTTCTGCTGCTGAACCTGGCGGAAATGCGCAAGGCGCACACCCAGGAAGAGTGGTTGAAGCTGGCCAGTGTGGACTACAAGTACAGCGACCAGGACGTGCTGAACGTCTGCTGCCAGAATCAGGTGGTGTATCTGCCGCAGGAGTGGAACCTGCTGTTTGACAACGACTTCACCCGCGTGTCGGAGGTGTTCCGCTTTGCCCCCCGGGAACATCGTCTGCAGTATGACGCCGCGGCCAAGAACCCCAAGATCATCCACTACGCCGGTTTCTCCAAGCCCTGGAACCGTGTGCCGGCCGACCGGTACAGCGAATTCTGGAGCGTTGCCCGCCAGACGCCCTTCTATGAGGCGCTGCTGTATGAGATGGTCGCGCGTCTGGGCCGGGATATGGCCTTTGACACCAACCGCAGCCACCTGCATGATTATCACCTGTTCAGCCTGCGCAACGGCAAGAACAAGGCCAAGTCCGTTGTGAAGAAGATCGGGCGGAAGATCGTTGGTCTGTTCGCCCCCAAGGGGACTGCCCGCCGTGAGCGGCTGAAAAAGCTGCTGGGCATCGTCAAGGATGATTACCCCCTGTACCAGTGGGAGGAGCAGTATCGCTGATATGAAAAAAGAAAGCTCCTATCAGCCGGCACTGGACGTGATGAACGTTGTGGCATGCATTGCGGTGATCGCCATGCATGTGAACGGGGCGGTGTGGAGTTTTTCCCACGCTCGCTACTGGCTCACCAGCCTCATCATCGAGTGTGTCTGCTTTTGGGCGGTTCCGGTGTTTTTCATGATCAGCGGGGCAACCCTGCTGGACTATCGAACCCGCTACACCACCCGGGAATATTTTCAGAAGCGGTTTGGCCGCACAGGCGTGCCGTTCCTGTTCTGGAGCGTGGTCTCCATCTTCTGGGCGGTGTTCGTCACGCACGGGCTGGAACCGGATGTACTGAAAAGCGTGCCGCTGTTTCTGGACGCCGTGCTGAACACCCGGGGCCTGAGCATCTACTGGTTCTTCCCGCCGCTGTTTGCGCTGTATCTGGCCATTCCGTTTCTGTCACTGATTCCGCAGGAAAACCGTGAGGCCGCCTGCCGATACGGCATTGCTGCCTCGTTTGTTACCACCGCCTGCCTGCCGCTGCTGTGCAGCCTGGCCGGCATCGCGTACAACGGGTCGCTGAATATGCCCGTGAACGGCGGCGGCATGGTGATCTTTCTCCTGATTGGTTACTACGTCACCCATTACCCACTCTCGAAACAGATTCGCTGCCGGGTCATCTACCCGCTGGGTGTGTTCGGTCTGCTGCTCCGCTATTTTGGAACGTTAATTCGTTCTTATTTATCGGAGGGGGGGGTGGACGGTATGTTCGGCGGGTGCGACCGCTTCCCCTGCGTTGTGCTGGCCGTGGCCGTGTTTGTATGGTTCTGGTACCATGACTGGTCGTTCTTCACCGAGAACCAAAAGGCACAGAAGCTGCTGCGCACCGTTTCGGGTGCCAGCTTTGGCGTGTATCTGACGCATTTTTACATCATGCGCTTCCTGCTGGACACCTTCGGTTTTAATATGCGCAGCTGGGAATGGCGCATTCTGGGGACGGCGGCGGTGTATCTGCTGGCCATCACGACGACCCTGTTGCTGAAGAAAATTCCGGGCCTTCGCCGCCTGGTGCCGTAACGCAAATTGACAAACGAAAAGCTGCCCTGAATCTATGGGCAGCTTTTGTTTTATAAATTGCTGTCAAAAAAAAGCAGCTACGTTCCCGGTTGAAAATCTCCATGCGGAGGCCGAAGAGAGCCTCTGGCTCAAAAAACTGCCCCGCCTCACCCATGAATAACCCGCGCTTCTCTGCCCATACTAACGGGCAAAGGAGGGTGATGAACATGGAGAACACCGGCGTAAGCTGCGACGTGTGCGCCTGCCGCCACAACATGGCGGGCTGCAAGTGTGACCTGCCTGAGATCAAGGTCACCGAACACTGCACCTGCTCCACGCAGGAGATTCCCCATTTCTGCAAGAGTTACGAGGAGAAGTAACCCGGGCAAAATGGGCAAAAAGGGCTTGCCCCATGGCCGACTGGTTTGGCCGCGGGGCAGGCCCTTTGGGTTTTCTCCGACAAAATGCAAAAATTTTGTTGGCTTTTTGCGGGGTACTATCCTCGTGTTGTAATGATGTGAATTGAAAATTCACACATTTGTATGCATCGGAGCACGGCGCGGGCAGTTTTGCCCTGAACCCCTGCACGTTCGCGTGTGGGGATTTTTTGCGCCTCGGCCGCCGCAGGCGGGGCGGCGCGGTTGAAAAAAAGCCGTGCAAAGGGTATGATAAAAAGGACATCCGGATAAACGCTCCCGCCGGGAAAGCCCGGGCGGGCTGCTGCTGCCGGGCCGCCGCCATGCTGTTTGGAAAAGGAGAATCGCCATGCCTTCCCACTATGCCCATTACCGTCTGGGCCGCCAGGTGCGGCTGGAACTTACCCCCGACGCCGCCGAGGTTGTGGGGCGCTGGCCCTCGCTCTATCTCATCGGGCTGCACGGGCCGGACATTCTGTTCTATTACCGGGGCTACCGCGAAAACCCGGTGAATCGGCTGGGGTATGCCCTGCACGGCGAGACGGGCGAGGCCTTTGTGCGCTGGGCGATGCAGGTGATCGCCGCCCACCCCGGACAGGATGCCCACCGCGCCTATGCCTACGGGGTGCTGTGCCATTTTGCGCTGGACGAAAGTTGCCACGGCATTGTGGCCCGGCAGATGGCCGCCCACGGGGTGAGCCACGTGGGGCTGGAGGCGGAGTTTGACCGCTATCTCATGCTGAAGGACGGGCTGGACCCGGTGCGGCAGCCCCTGACCCGGCACATTCAGCCGGAACTGAAAAACGCCCATGTCATCCGGGACTTCTACCCCGGCCTTACCACCCTGCAGGTGCAGGAAGCCCTGCGCTGGATGAAGGGCATTGACCGACTGTTTCTGGCCCCGGGCCCGGCCAAGCGGGCGGCGCTGTACGGGGGCCTGAAGGCGGCGGGCAAATACGACGCCCTGAGCGGGCTGGTGATCGGCTATGCCCCGGACCCGGCCTGCGCCGAGGGCGTGGAGCAGCTGGCCGAGGGCTACCGCACCGCCCGCACCCTGGCCGTGCGGCTGATCGAGCGGTTTGACGTGCTGGCCCGGGAGGGCAGCCGGGCCGAACCCGCACTCGCCTTTAATTTTGAATCGAAGCTGCCGGTGATCGGGTGACCGTTGCGCCGCCGCAGAAAAGTGAGGGAATCATGGAAGAACAGCACGCAATGAAGGTCATTGCCCGCATCCGCAGCGACTTTACCGAGAAGTTCGGCATTCCGCGCCAGAGCGGCCTGGTGGAGGCGCTGGAAGCCCGCATCGTGTTCGAGCCGGAATACCGCAACCCGGACGCCGTGCGGGGCATGGAGGGCTTTTCCCACATCTGGCTCATCTGGCAGTTTTCCCGCGCGGTGCGGGCAACCTGGAGCCCCACCGTGCGCCCGCCGCGGCTGGGCGGCAACGAGCGCATGGGGGTGTTTGCCACCCGCTCGCCCTTCCGGCCCAACGCCATCGGGCTTTCCTGCGTAAAGCTGGAGCGGATCGAGTACTCTGCCGAGCTTGGCCCGGTGCTGCATGTGCAGGGGGCGGACCTGCTGGACGGCACCCCCATCTACGACATCAAGCCCTACCTGCCCTATGTGGACAGCCACCCCGAGGCCACCGGCGGCTTTACCACCCGCAACACCGGCTATGAGCTGACCGTGCAGGACCCGGACAATCTGCTGGCCAGCCTGCCGCCCCGCCGGGCCGAGGCGCTGCGCGGGGTGCTGGCCCAGGACCCTCGCCCCAGCTACCAGCACGACCCGGAGCGGGTGTACGGCATGGCTTTCGGCGGCTATGAGGTAAAGTTCCGGGTAAACGAGAAAACCCTGACGGTGACGGCTCTTCAGGCCAAATAAGAACGCGCAGCGGGCACGTGGGCACAGAAATGCCCCGGGTGCTTTACTTTTTACGCACCGCATTAGTCAAGCGATAGAATCCGTTGCAGCGACGGATTCTATTTTTGTTTTTATGGGGGTTACGGAGCGATTGAGACAATCGCCGGTTTTGCCAATGAAACGGTAATAGATTTCGATGCGCATGACCGTTTCACCGTTGATTATTTCTTTCTCGTGGACGATGATTTTCTCAATCAGCGTGTGGACCAGTTCCTCGTCCAACTCCGTAATATCGGCATACGGGGCGACCAAATTGGTGAAATCCTGTATGCCCTGCGTTTTGGTGGTTGCTTCGGTGAGCAACGCTTGAATTTCTGTGGCGCGGGTTTTCAATTCTTTTGCCTTGCGAGCAAATTCAGGAGCGCTTCCAGCTGTTTACGGGTTGGTTGCTCTCCGTTTTTTCTTTTATGGCATTGCGCGGTGTTGCCTTAGAATTTTCCGCCCGAGCTTCCGCCAAATCCATCGCTGTCGGTACTAGAGCCGCTAGAGCTGCTCGAACTTTTGTGCTTGACGGGGTCGTACGTTTCGGTCTCGGTGGTGTGGGTGTAGGTGTCCTCCACCACGGACAGGGCCAGACCCTCGGCGGGCATGTAGGCGTTGGCGTGGGTCTGCTCGTTGGCGGTTTTCATCTGCGCGTAGAAGATGCCGCAGACGAGGCTCGCCACAGCCAGCGGAATGGCAAACACAAACACCCACTTGATCCAACCCTTGGCGGGGTCGTTGCCGCTGTCCAGCGGCGCACCCTTGTCTGCATAGAAATCCAGCGTGTCAGCGCACATTTCTATGTACGTGTCGGAGGCCTTGTAATACGTTCCGTCCGAGAGCATCGGCACGATCTTATCTTCGATCTGCGCGATGCGGTAGTCGGTAAAGGCGGTCACGCCGTCGCCGTAGGTGATGGTAACATAATCGCGGGAATCCAGCGCAATCAGGAACAGGATACCGCTTTTGCCCTCGCCGTAGCCAAGGTCATAGTTACGGTACCAGTCCTTGGCAAACTCGCGCACGTTCTGCCCGCCGATGTCAGGCACCGTCAGCAGGTAGACGTTGACACCGTGTCCGGCACTGGCGTCCTGCGCCTTTTGTTCCAATTCAGCGGTCGCTTCGGGTTTGAACAGCTCGTAGGTGTCCATCACCAACGGCATTTCGGCAAACGCCGGTACGGCGCAGAGCAAGCACAGCACCAGTGCCGCAAGCAGAGAAAACAGTTTCTTTTTCATACTCTGTTTCCCCCTTTCAAAGTAGGAATGCAAGCAGGATCATCAGCGGAACACTGATGCCCGCAAACCAGGCGGCCATCTTTCGCTTATCAACCGGCAGATCACCGACCAGCTTGCCGGTCTGCCCATTCATAGCGAACAGGTAATCCTTGCCCTGCCACTTGGTGTGCAGCATCCAAACCGGCAGCAGCGCGTAGTGCTTGGCGGTGTAATCAATGCTGATATTCTCGCTCCGGGTGCTTACGCTGCTGTAGCCGGTAATGCTGGCCGAAAGCTCGCTGCTGACCGAATTCCGCATCCGGCTGTGGGCGCGGGCCTGGCAGGTGTCGGCGTCCTCGTCGTATTTGTCGGCCATGTAGCCTGGCAGATAGGCCGTTGAGAAGGGCTGGAACGCGCGGTAGTCGTACGGCTCGATGGCGTCCATGTGGCCGTTGGGCATCTTGGTCGAGCCGTCCACCGGCACGCCCATAAACTGCGTGGTACCGGCGCGGCGGACATCATAGTGCTTGGTCGTGGTGATGACATAATCGCCGTTGCGGTGGCTGGAGCTGGTCGTGGCTTCATATAGGCCCGAACCGGACGCGTTGGCATCGAACAGCCAGAAGGGGACATACACGCCCTTGATCTCCTCGATATGGTTCTGCGAGGAGAAGGCATTGGGCAGGAACCGCTTCCCGCGATAGTATTTTTTCAGTGCGGCCTTGGCGGCGTTCTTATCCAGCACAAACGGCAGGACAAGCTCCGGCCGCTGCATGCCGCTGAACTGCCCCGCAATGACCGTTGGGTTGCCGCAGTACGGGCAGCTTGTCGCGGCGGTCGTCTCGTCACAGATCAGCTCTGCGCCGCAGGACGGACAGGAATAGCTGCGCAGTCCGGCGGCCTCGTTTTCGCTCCAGACAGAATCGGGCGGCGGTGCCTGTTTATTCTGTGCCGCGGTTTCGGCAGCGGCTTCTTTTTCAGCATAGAGCGCTTCGATCTCAGCAGTATCGTAGCTGCTGCCGCAGAAGTCACACACCAGCTTTCCGCTGGCACCGTCAAAGTGAAGCGGACCGGTACAGGCAGGGCATTGGTAGTTGGTAAGCTGCGTTGCCATTATGCGTCACCTCTCTTTCCTTCGGTTTGCAGCTGCCCTGCCAGATCCTCAAAAAAATCGTGCAGGGCGCTGCGCGTATTGCCATCGGCATCCAGATAACGGTAGACGATCTCGTCATCCGGGGCCTTGTAAATCAGGCAAACGCTATCTAACGTTTCATCGGTGATAAATAAGCCGGGAGAATTTTTCTTTTCGTCCGGCAGGCTTTCCAGCCCCAGCTTTTCTGCCAGAGCCAGGGCTTCTTGCCAATGGGTGTCCTCAATAGGGAGGTTTTCCAGCTCCACCCATTCATCATCCTTGTAATTACAGCTGAAAAGGCAGCCGTCAGCCGGGTCGTTTCTTATGCTAAACCCATAGGTGTCGTCATAGCACATGCCGGAATAACTGATGCTGATACCGGTCAATGTGCCGGGCGGCGCTTTTTTACAGCTGGACATTGTCAGAAAAGCGGCTGCGGCGCAAAGCACCGCAGCAATTTTTTTGCGCATCACTGGCCAAACGGCTTACCGCACTCCGGGCAGAACTTGGGCGGATGGGCCGGGTCATCCGGGGTCCAGCCGCAATGGCTGCACTTGGCTGGGGCCGGTGCGGGCTTTGGGCTGCCGCAGTTGCAGCAGAACTTACCGGTGTTGGAAGTGCCGCAGCTGCATACCCAGCTGGCGGCTGCGGGTGCCGGGGCAGGCTTGGGGCTGCCGCAGTTTGCGCAGAATTTGCCGGTGTTGCCGGTCTGACCGCAGCTGCAGGTCCAGCCTGCGGGGGCAGAGGCCGGGGCGGGCTGTGCGGCGGCCTGCTGCTGGGCACCCATCTGGTACAGGTTCTGGGCGTTCATACCGCCCGCCGCACCGGCCATATTCATGCCCATAAAAGCCATGGCAGGGCCTGCGCCCTGATTGCCGGCTGCGGTCTGCATAGCACTGGCCTGTGCGCCGACAAGATGCGCAGCGGCGCGGGTCGGGTCCATAAAGGCTGCGTTGCGCTGCATTTCCTTGAGCATCTGCTCGTCTTCCTCGCTGGCCTTCACGCTGGAAACACCGAAGGATACGATCTCAATGCCGCGCAGCCTGCCCCACTTAGCGGAGAGTACATCGTTGAGGGCCTCGGCAAGCTCCATTGTATGGCCGGGCAGTGCGGAATAGCGGATGCCCATATCGCTGATCTTGGCAAAAGCGGGCTGCAGGGCGGTCATCAGCTCGGATTTCAGCTGCCCGTCGATTTCATCGCGGGTGTAGCCTTCCTCCACATTGCCGCAGACATTGGTGTAGAACAAAATGGGGTTGGTGATGCGGTAGCTGTACTCACCGAAGCAGCGGATGGCAATGTCGATGTCAATGCCGGCGCGCTGATCCACCACGCGGAAGGGCACCGGGCTGGGCGTGCCGTATTTGTTGCCCACCAGCTCCTTGGTGTTGAAGTAATAGATGCGCTGATCCATCGGGGCCTCGCCGCCGAAGGTAAAGCGCTTGCCGATGTTCTGAAACACTGCGCCGATCGAGTCAGACAGGTCGCCGCTGAACAGCGTCGGCGCGCTGCCGGTATCGTAGGTGTACTCACCCGGTTCGGCGCACATATCCACGACCTTGCCCTGCTCCACGATCATGGCACACTGGCCGTCAGCAATGGCCACGATGGAGCCGTTGGAGATAATGTTGTCATTGCCTTTGGTGTTGGCGCTGCGTCCGCTCTGGCGTTTCCAGCCGCGGGTAGCCAACAGGTCAGCCGGCATGGCTTCACAATAGAAGTATTCCTTCCACTGGTCGGCCATAACGCCGCCAGCAGCGCCCATTGCAGCTCTGATAAGTCCCATAATGATCCTCCTATGTCAGGGGCGGGCAGAACCCGCCCCATTTTGTACAGATAAATCAGGTCGTTATTTGTTGGCCAAGGCGGCCTTGTACTCCTCATAGCGGGGCGGCAGTTCCTCCAGCGCCTCGTTCCACTCGGTGCCGTCCAGCCTCATGTAGAAGCTGACCGCACAGGCCGTGCCGTCCTTGCCCTCGTAGTCATACATGAACAGCGAGATGCTGTCGTTATACGGATACAGGTTGAACTTATACGCATCGCTCTTGGTTATGTTCTGGTCAAGCACCCAGTCGTAGCCGTCCAGGATCGGCTCGATATGGTCATCATACACATTGACCCACATCGTGATGACCGGGTCATCGGGCATACCGTCGCGATAAACCTCAAAGTAGTGGCTGCCATCGTTGCTCTCACCGATGTAGCCCCAGCAATCGTAGGTATCGGTGTCAAAGTAGTCGCGGTTCGGTACATTCTTGTAATTTTCCATCCGGAACCAGCCGTACCAGTTGGTGTTGCCCAAATCATCGTAGGTGTTGCCATCGTCGTAGGTGTAGGGCGGGTCAGGCTCATCCGTGCCGCCCAGCAAATCGGGGTCAATTTCAGGCTTGGTGTTGCTGCGCTTAAAGACCATGGTCATACCGTCAAACTCAATGGTCAGCAGGTCACCCTCGCGGGTGTAGGTCATGGCCGGGGTATCGGGGTCGGTCAGCGCGTAGAAGCTGCCGTCCTTCCATTGGAAGGTGACAAATTCCTCCATGTAGGTTTCGCCGGTGCCGTCCGCACGCAGCTCAAAGTAGAAGTCCTCCATATCGACGAGGGCCAGCTCTTCTTTGGAGAGGGTGTACTCCCCATCATAGGCGGATTCCAGCACATAGATGCCCACATCGGTATCGCTGCCTGCGGTGGTGCCCTGGGTCATGCTGTCACCATCCCGAGGCTGCTGCATGGTGTTGTCGGACTTGACGAAGTAGATCGTCACGCCCTGTCCCTGCACATCGTTCAGGGTCAGGATCTCGTCTTGCAGGGTGCCGGTGCAGCTCAGGCCGCCGCAATCCAGCTGGAAGACCCCGCCGTTCAGCGTCCACTTGCCGTAGGACTTGGTGCCGTCCACCGTTACAACGCACTTGCCCTTATCATTCAGGTCCATCAGGAACCCGCTGCCGAAGGCATCCTCGACCTGCGTCACGGAGCCGCCGACCTCGGCGTAGGCTGCTTCCCAGGTGCCCTGATTCGGGTCACTGGCGTTCGGCTTGCCGGTGCGGATAGAGCCGCTGATCATTGTTACGATGATCATAAGTAGGAATATCACCGGGATGGCGATCAGGATCATCCGCTTGGGGGTCATTGGTGCGCGGGGGCGCTTGGGCTTGCCGCCGGGGGCCACATTGCCGTAAGGGTTGCCACCCGTGCCGCCCGGCGGCGGCGTGACAGGCGGTGTGGACGCGGACGGGGGCGTTTTTTCGGCGTAAAGCGGTGCGCCCGCGCCGGTCTGCGGCGGTGTGCCGGGCGCATTGCCCGCGTAAGGATTCGCTGCGTTCGTCTGGGGCTGCGGGGCGGCAGGTGCGCCGCCTGCATAGGGATTGCCGCCGCTTGCCTGGGGCTGCGTGGGTGCAGGTGCAGCCTGGGTCGGCTGAACCGGGGGCTGAGGCACAGCTGCGGGCTGTGCGGAGGGCTGCGGCGCGGATACTTTTGCTCCGCAATTCTCGCAGAATTTAGCGCCGGGCTTTAACTCGGCACCACATTGCGTACATGTTGCCATAGTGTCTGCCTCCTTTATAAAGTAATATTTTAGACTCTTGCTTATTCCTGTGTCATTTCAAACCATACAGCTTCCTGCTGCGGCAGGTTCAACAGGGATTCCCCGCCGGTGTGCATTACATTGACGCCGCCGTAATCATCGGGCATCATAGCCAGCGTTTCGCGCTGTGCGCACCCTGAATCCATACGGAACAGCGAAACGGAGCAGATCCAGCCGCGGTCATCCATGCCAAGGTAGGAGATGCTGCTGTCCCATGTGGCCGGAACCCTCTGACCGTTGGTGTATGCGCCGGTGTAGAAGTTCGGCTGATCCTCGCAGATTTCAAACCAGGTGCCGGTATCCTCGCTCACAAAGGAACCGACCATGCTCGGGATGCTCAGCGGGGCGGTGTTCCAGACAGCCTCCATCAGGTTGAATTTTTCGTTATCGCGGGAAACGCCGTACACGGTCGTGTACTCGGCTCCGTACTCTGCATCGTAGGCCGTGCCGGTCTCAAACCGGACAATTCCGTTGATACCGAAGAGCGGACCGCCGTTGACCATGGTGCCGCACTGTGCGCCGCCGATGACATCAATGTATTCGACGTTGCCGTTCTCGGTCAGAAGAAAAACATAGGGGGCGTAGTCCTGCCCGATGCTGGTCATCAGCATCTTTATATAGTTGCCGTAGCAGCCGCTGACCGCGAACTCGGTCTTGTCGCCCAATTCGTACCATTCCTTCATGGCCTGATAGGTCACAGCGCCGTCAGGGGTAACATAGTCGGTCAGGGCGCGTACCGTCACCTCGCCTGCGGCAGTCACATCGCAGGTAAACCATTCATCCTGCCCGTGCAGGATCTGGCCGCTGGCCTGCCGCTTGTCGGGGTAAACATCTATGTCCGTCCACATCATGCCGGCCCCGGCAGGGGTGTACATCGGCACGGTGACGATAAGACCGCCTGTGTAGTAGGGGTAGACGGCAAAGTAGGTAAATACATCGCTCAGCTCGTTCAGGCTCTGTGCGCGCATCTTGCAACGCTCGGATGCGTAGGTGGGGTCGTCGCCGCCGTAGTAGGTATCGAAATGCTGGGCCACGGCGCGCCGCAGTGCTTTTAAGGTCAGGTCGTTGTCGGTGTAGCCAAGGTACTCGAGCATTTCGACGGTGGAAAGCTCCCTGCCCGTTTCAAAGTTGTAATGGTAGGCGCCCACATCGCGGTTGTACATTGTGTCAACGCTTGTGATCTGCAGGCTCAGCACCGGGCCGGTCCAGGTGCTTATCCAGGTGATGTAGTTTGTGTCGATAAAATCATTGCGGGAGCGGGCGTCCTCGGCGCGCTCTACCAGATAGCCGAAGCGGTAGCCGATCATCTCGTTGATGTTCCTTGCGCCCTCGGTGTCATCATCGATCTGCGGGACCTCGTAAAAATAGGTGTCCTTGTTGCCGTAGGGGTCGGTGTAGCTGAATTCCACATCATACAGCGTAGAGATGCGGGAATCATTAAACCTGCGGGAGGGCTGCGGCTTTTGCGGGGCCTCCTCCGCGGCTTCCACATTTTCAGCGGAGATCTCGCTCACTGCGCTTGCAGCCGGTTCGCTCGGCTCGGGCCGCTTGCTGTCCTGTGCGCAGCCTGCTGCAAACAGCAGCATCGCCGCCGCTAATAGTACGGCACAGCGTCTTTTCATGGTTGGTTCACCCGCCTTTCGGTTGAGAGTGCAGCAAACTGCCTGTGCTTAGCCAAAGGTAACGCTGTTCAGCACGGTGTCGCCCTCGGTGCCGGGGTCGATGTCCACGCCGGAGATCTTGATGGCCAGCCAGCCGCCGGTGGGCATTTCGCCGTAGTATTCGGTCCACCACATACCTACGTTTTTGTAGGTGCGTCCCGCCATCTCCACGCCGCCGATGGTGCGCGGGGCAAGCTCCTCCACGTTTTCAAATTTGTCGTAATAGTAGTTGATCTTGTCCAGACCGCTTTGCAGCTCAAATACTATGCGCGGGTCGCCGGAGAAGATATGGCTGGGGTCATCGGTCGGGAACAGCTTGATATCTGCGAAACGGGGCGAAACGGACTTGTACCAGCCCTGATCGGGGCAGGTCACGTTGAGCACCAGCGTATAGTCCGAACCGAATGCCTCCAGGGTCTGGGTGTTCAGGCCGGCAGCCGATGGATAATCGGGATTGTCCGCAGGAGCGGAAGCAGGGGCCGGTTCGGCGGTGGCTTCCGGCTCTGCAGCTGGCTCCGATGCCGCGTCGGTCTTGGGCTCTGCCGGGGTCTCCGTCTTGGGTTCAACGGCGGGTTCGGCGGCCTGCGCTTTCAGGTCGGATAAGCCGGAATTGACCTCTTTGGTTACATCCCCCTTGGAGCAACCGGCCAAAGCCATAAGCATCATGGCTGCCAATACGGCAGCGAGCGTTCGTTGTACTTTTTTCATAGCTGTCCTCCTTTTGGTCATAAAGTGTCCATCATAGCGCTCAGATAGGCAGGCGAGACAGAAGCGAAGACGAAATCATCGACAATGTGATCCTTTTTTGCCAGGCACACGGCGGTGGCCAGCTCGGGATATTCGGCCTCATCCACAAGCAGTACCGTTTTGCAGTGCGGGCAGACCTCCCGCAGGTCGTTTGCCAGCAGCAGTCTGTCCTGCAGGGTGCGCGGCGGATGCGGGCAGACCTCCAGCAGCAGGACATCTGCCCTGCAGGAACGGCATAGCTTTACAATATCCTTTGTCTTAGGGCCAGCGTTTTGCACCTGGAAGTCCGGTCTGCCCTGTTTCAGTGCCATTATCAATGCGCTCGTCATCACAGAGTATTGCGCGTCCAAAACGATCCTCCGCACGGCGCAGCCCTCCTTCCCTGCAAAGAATACGATCTGTCAACTTCATCATACAGAAATCGGACGATTTCTGCCCCCACTATTTGGATAGTTTTTTGCGCTTTTTACTGCTTTTTTCAGCACTGTTGCAAAAAAGTGCAGATTGCGTCATAATAGGACTGGAAAGAAACTGACGGATGATCTCCCCTTTGAAAAGGACAGGCGCTATGACAAAGGTACGGCTTGGGAATCTGTGTTTAGCCGCTGCGGTTGCAGGGGTGATTCTCTGCGCTGTCCTGATGCGGGCATTTTATATGCCGTATTCCGGCTTTTGGCGCACGGTGCTGTATAATATTCTGATCTTTTCCTGGGCGGTATCGGTCTGGTGGCGTATCCTGCACGCACAGACCCGCCGCTGCCTGCTGGGCGCTGCCGCCCTGATGCTGTTCTGGCTGGATATCCGCCTGATCCGCTATGACTTTGCCCAGACACCGGAGATGCTGCGGCGATTGTGGTATGCGTACTATATCCCGATGCTGCTGATCCCGACCCTTGCACTTTATACGCTTTTCTTTTTGGATCGGGGGCAGTCCGGTCCACTGTACAAGTATCGGCATCTGATTTTTGTATTCCCTGTGGCGCTGTTCTGCCTCGTGCTGACAAACGACTGCCATCAGCTTGCGTTTGCGTTCCCACCCGGGCAGGAAGTACTGGGCAGTCCCGATTACACCTATCGGTTTGTATATTACCTCTGTCTGCTGTGGATATTTTCCTGTGCCGTGTTCACGGTGGTGTACCTTGTACGGCGCTGCCGTATTCCGCATACAAAGCGCATCCTCTGGCTGCCGCTTGTGCCGATTTTTTTGGCCACGCTCTATGCTTTACTGTACAAGCATATTTTAAATGTGCCGTGGATGCATGCGATTGCCGGTGATATGACCGTGGTGCAATGCCTGACCTTTACAGCGTCCTTTGAGGCGTGCATCCGATGCGGGCTTATCCAATCCAATATGGGGTATGCCACGCTGTTTGAGGTATCCATGGCCAAGGGGCTGATCACAGACCGGGCATTTGTGCCTGTGCGATCCTCGATGCAGGCAGCGCCGCTCCGCGAGGAGCAGCTGCGTCAGGCGCTCACCGGCAGTGTCCAGCTGGACGCCACGACCCAGCTTCACGGCCACCCGATCCGGAAAGGGTATATTTTCTGGCAGGAGGACATCACCAAACTGGTGGCTCTTCTTGAGGAGTTACGTCTCACGCAGGAGGAATTGCATGACATCGGGGACGTTATACAGGCGGAAACAGCCCAGAAGGCACAATGGCTGAAGCTGAGCGAGCAGAACCGGCTGTATGACAAAATTGAGACCGTCACAGCCCGCCAGCTGGCACGGATACAGGAATATCTGATCGCGCTCAAGGCCACGGACGATGTCGATACCGCCCGGCGGCTGCTGAAGCACATCGTCATTTTGGGAACCTATATCAAGCGGCGCAGCAACCTTGTTTTTGTCTGCGACAAGGCGGAGGACATCGACACCACGGAGCTGCGGCTGAGCCTGTTTGAATCGGCCGAGAGCCTGCGTCTGAGTGATATACGCTGCGCCGTACAGATTGCCGACACAGCAAAGATTCCCTCTGCGTCCGCCGTGGCGATCTATGACGCCTTTGAAGCCATCATAGAAGCGACCCTGCCGGGATTGCAGGAGATCCTTTTCTGCGCCGAGCATACGGCGCAGGGCTGGGGACTGCGCTGCAGCGTTCAATGCACCGACGCGCCCGCTGCGCTGCCCGGCCTGCCGCAGATGCAGCTTGAACGGGATGAGGACGGGCTTTTGTATTTCACGATGTTTCCGGCAGAAGGAGGCGGCCTATGATTCCACGAATCTCCCGCAACGCCGTCAAGGAAGGCTTTGACACGCTGCCGGCGGCCATCTGCTATTTTGACCGCAATGGTCTGCTGCGTCTGATCAATCACAGGATGCAGGAAATCGCCGCAGTCCTCTGTGGCCGGGATCTGCAGACCCTTACGGATCTGGAGCAGGCGCTGCGCAGTCCCGGCGGCGGTGTGCGGCTGCGCGATGAGGCCGCCCGCATCTACGAATTCCCGGACGGGACGGTGTACCATTTTGCGGTGCGCCATATTCAGGACAAATACGGCATACCGTACACCGAGATGATGGCCACCGATGTCAGCCGTCTGGCTGCATTGCACGCTGCGCTGCAGCAGGAAAACGAGCGCCTTGCCGATGCGAACCGCCGCGCAAAGCGCTTATATGACAATATGCCCGACATTGTGCGGGAGGAAGAAATCCTGAAAATGAAGATGCGGGTGCATGACGACATCGGCCATACCCTGCTTGCCGCACGGCGCGCACTGCGGCATGAGCATGACCTTGCCCGGATCAAGAGCGAGGCCGCGGAGTGGGAAAGTTCCATCTCCCTGCTGTGCCGCGCCCGGCAGGAGGATGCTGCCGAGGACCCGCTGACCTGTATGCAAAGGCGGGCGGCTGTTCTGGGCGCAGCCGTACAGCTGCGCGGTGCGTACCCTGCGGCACGCGCCGCCCGCGAGCTCTACGCACTGATCCTGCGGGAGTGTACCTCCAACGGTGTGCGGCATGCGGGCGCCACGGAATTGTACGCTGATTCCGAACATCGGTCACAGGCATGGCACCTTTGCATCACGAACAACGGCGCACCGCCCAAGGCGGAGATAAAGGAAGGCGGCGGGCTTTCCTCGCTCCGCCGCCGTATTGAAAAAGCAGGGGGTACGATAACCGTACATTCCCTGCCTGTGTTTGTTCTGGAAGTCACCCTGCCCGATAAGGAGAGCACTTATGATACGCGTTATGATCGTTGAGGATCAAAAGCTGGTACGGAGCCTGCTTGAAAGCTATATTCAGAACGAGGACGGGTATCAGCTTGCTGTGTCTATCCCCGGTGCTGCAGAGGCTCCGATCCTGTGCGATACCGAGGACATCGACCTTGTGCTGATGGATGTGCAGACCGAACACCGCGAAAACGGTTTGGCCGCCGCCAAAAAGATACGAGAAGCGCACCCGGAAATCAAGATCGTGGTGGCGACCTCGCTTATCGATACGCAGGTTTTAGCCCGTGCCAAGGCCGTGGGCGCGGACAGCCTGTGGTATAAGGACGGCGATGAAGAGACCCTGATGCAGGTCGTGCGCCGCACGATGGCGGGGGAGCATATCTTCCCCGATGCACCGCCCAGCGTGGAGATCGGCACCGCCATGAGCGCAGAGTTCACCAAAGGCGAGATGAAAGTCCTGCGCTGTCTTGTGCGCGGGCTGTCCTATAACGAGATTGCAAAGGAACTCGGCATCGAGCCATCCACCGTGAAGTACCATGTCATCAATATGCTGCAAAAGACGAACTTAGAGAATAAACTCCAACTTGCCATCGCCGCCACCGAAGCCAAATTGGTGGTGGAGTTGGCAGAGGAGTAATTTGTATGATATAAAAATAGTTGGCAGACCATGAACCGTTATTCCATAGCAAACGGTGCGTGAAAAATAAAGAACCCGGGCAAGCCCCGCTGTACCGCAAAGGAGCAATTGCATTTGGAAGACCAGAAATATGCCCTGTTGATCGATTCCGACAACATTTCCCATAAATACATTTCCTGCATTCTGGACGAAATGAGCAAGTACGGTGTGACCACCTACAAGCGCATTTATGGCGACTGGACCAGTCCACAGGCGGGCCGCTGGCGGGAGGAGCTGCTAAAAAACTCCATCATCCCCATCCAGCAGTTCCAGAACACCGTGGGCAAAAACGCGACGGACTCGGCTCTCATCATCGACGCCATGGACATTCTGTACACCCACAATGTGGACGGGTTCTGCATCGTGTCCAGCGACAGCGACTTTACCCGCCTGGCCAGCCGCCTGCGGGAATCCGGCATGAACGTGATCGGCATGGGCGAGGAGAAAACGCCCCGGTCGTTCCGGGCGGCCTGCAGCATTTTTACCAATCTGGAGCTGCTGCTGGACGACCAGGAGGAAGCCCCGACCGAACCGACCGAACAGCCCGAACAGCCCGAGCGCAAGAAACAGGACAAGGCCGCCCGCGCCGAAAAGAGCAGCACCGTGCTGCCCAAAAAGACGGTGGAGAACGACATCGTCGGCATCATCACCGAGAACGAGAACAAGGGCAAAACCACCGGTCTTGGCGAGATCGGCAGCCGGCTGCAGAACAAATACCCGGATTTCGACGTGCGCAATTACGGGTACAGCCTGCTCTCCAAGTTTCTGGATGAGATTTCCAGCCTGGAGCTGGTGAAGGAGGGCCACACGGTGCTGGTGCGGCTGCACAGCGACGACAAGGCCAGCGCCGAGGTGGAACACTGGATGGCCGACACCGTGCGGGCCGCCGGGGAGCGCGGCATGAGCCTGAGCGAATTGAGCAACCAGCTGCACGCCCGGTTCCAGAACTTCCACGTGCGGGATTACGGCTATGCCCAGTTCTCCAAGTTTGTGCAGAGCATTCCCGGCCTGGAGCTGGGCCGCGGCAGCGGCAAGCACCAGGTGTATTGGGTGGAATAACGAGCAGCGGCCTCTTGATTTGTGGAGCGATAAGGCAATGGCAGGCACGAATATGCCTGCCATTGTTTTTATGCGGATTTCTCTGCCCGGTTTGAAAAAGCCGCCCTTCTTTAAGCCGGCCCCTAAAAACCTTCTCGCTTTGTTCACACCCTGTTTCTTGACATCCTCCGCCGGGCCGCCTAAAATCAACCGTAGAAGCCATACTGAAAGAAGGAGTTTCCCTATGATCCGCCCCATTGTAACCGACGTTCTGTTTCTGGCGCGCAAGGCCGAGCCTGCCTGCGCGGCCGATGCCTCCATCGCCGACGACCTGCTGGACACGCTGAAGGCCCATGAGGACGGCTGCGTGGGAATGGCCGCCAATATGATCGGCGAAACCAAGGCCATCATCGTATTTGACGACGACGGAACGCTGCGCGAAATGTTCAATCCGGTCATTCTCAGCGGCAAGGGGCCTTATCCGGCACAGGAGGGCTGCCTGTCTCTCACCGGGCAGCGCCCGGCCCGCCGGTTCCGACAGATCAAGGTGCAGTGGCAGGATCGTGCCATGAAGCCCCACATCAAAACCTTCACCGGCTGGACGGCGCAGATCATCCAACACGAGATCGACCACTGTGCCGGCATCATCATCTGAAGGGAGGTATTGCCATGCCTGACTGCATCACAACCTACACTGGCATCCACTTTGACCCGCTGGCCCCCACGCCGGAGGGGCTGGAAATTCGGGACATCGCCCATGCCCTCTCGCTTTTGTGCCGCGGCAACGGGCACGTGCAGACCTTTTTCTCGGTGGGGCAGCACTGCATCCACTGCGCCCTGGAGGCGCAGGCCCGCGGCATGAGCCGCCGGGTGGTGCTCGCCTGCCTGCTGCACGACGCCAGCGAGGCCTATCTGTCGGACGTACCGCGTCCCTTCAAGAAAAGCCTGCCCGCCTATCAGCAGCTGGAGGACCGGCTGCTGACGGTCATCTACCAGAAGTATCTCGGCTCGGCCCTTACCGCCGAAGAAACCGCCCAGGTGAAGCAGATCGACGACGATATGCTCTGGTACGATCTGGCCACGCTGCTTCATGACCCTCCCGCCCGGCCTGCCCCGGCCATGAGCACAGCGTTTTCCTACGAGGTGCGCCCCTTCGCGCAGGTGGAGCAGCACTATCTGGCGCTGTATGAGCAGTTCCAGCTGTAAGAAACAGCGCCCTTCGTCCGCACAACAAATTTTTAACGGCAGCTTTGCCTGCCCGGAATGCGAGGTTTTATTATGTGTACCGCTGCCACCTACCAAACCAAAGATTTTTACTTTGGCCGCAATCTGGACTATGAGTTTTCCTACGGGGAACAGCTCGTGGTCACACCGCGCAATTACCCCTTCCGCTTTCGTCAGGCCGGAGAGCTGAGCCACCACTACGCCATTCTTGGCATGGCCCATGTGGCGGAGGGCTATCCCCTTTACTATGACGCCATCAACGAAGCCGGGCTGTGTGTGGCCGGGCTGAACTTTGTGGGCAACGCCGTCTATCACCCCGCGGCCGACGGGAAGGAGAACATCGCACAGTTTGAGCTGATTCCCTGGCTGCTGGGCCGCTGCGCCAGCCTGGCCGAGGCCCGGGAACTTCTGGCCGGTGCCAACCTTTTGAACCTGCCCTTCAGCCCCCAGTACCCGCTGGCCGCGCTGCACTGGATGATCGCGGACCGCACCGGCTGCATCACGCTGGAATCCACCGCCGACGGCCTGCACGTGTACGACAACCCGGCCGGGGTGCTCACCAACAACCCGCCCTTCCCCCTTCAGATGTTCAACCTGAACAACTATATGAACCTCAGCCCCCGACAGCCGGAAAACCAGTTTGCGCCGGAACTGCCCCTGGCCACTTACAGCCGCGGCATGGGCGGGCTGGGCCTGCCGGGCGACCTTTCTTCCCAGTCCCGCTTTGTGCGGGCCGCCTTTGTGCGGAACAACGCCCGCTCCGCCGAGGATGAAACCAGCAGCGTCAGCCAGCTGTTCCACATCCTCGGTTCCGTCGAGCAGCAGAAGGGCTGCTGTGAAGTTGCGCCGGGCAAGTACGAATACACCATTTACACCAGCTGCTGCAACGCCGACAAGGGCATTTACTATTACACCACCTACGACCAGCACCAGATTTCCGCCGTGGATATGCACCGGGAAAATCTGGACGGGAACGCCCTTGTGTGCTACCCCATGAACACCGAGCCGGTCGTTTTCTGGCAGAACGCCGCCAAACAGTAAGCTGTTTTCACTAACCAATCTCAAGCCCCGCCGGGTCAGGCTGCTGCCTGCTTCGGCGGGGCTTATTTATTTTTCCCTTCTGTTTTAAGCGGGGCGCACGCGGCGGCAGCTTCCTATGGTATAATTCAGAATAGCCCGTATCCCCTGCTAAGCGCCGCGCCGGGGAACCGGCTGCAAAATCCGCGCGGAAAAGGGCTGAACGCAACACAAAGCGGCTTTCGTGTTGTTCTGCTGCCGCCTCTTTGCTGGTATCATAAAACCATCAAATGAAGGAGGCAACAAGCCATGAATACCGCTAAGATCTACGCAGAACAGCTCGCCAACGAATACGCACCCAAGGACACCTCCAAGGTGGTCGCCCTTCGCAAGCTGGACGCCAAAGCCAAACTGCCCGCCACCGTGTTCACCTACACCTTCGGCATCCTCGCCGCGCTGGTAACCGGTGTGGGTATGTGCCTTTCGATGAACGTCATCGGCAGCGGCACCACCACCATGTTCGTCCTCGGTGTCATCATTGGCATCGTCGGGCTGGTGGGCATGGGCGTCAACTATCCCATTTACAAAAAGCTGCTGGCCAAGGGCAAGCAAAAGTACGCCTTCGAGATCATGGAGCTGGCAAAGGCGATCAGCGAGCAGTAACCCATGAAGCAGGCAAGCAGCATTCTGAACCGGCTCCTGCATCCGCCGCTCTGGGCGCTGATCGGCGTTCCGGCGGTGTCCTTCGCCTCCCTGGCCGCGGTTTTTGCCTGCCATTATGAGGACCATGCGCTGGCATACCTGATTTACAGTATGGCGGCGTATTATCTGACATTGGGCGTTCTGCGCGCTTATCTGGTCGTCGGTTACCGCCGCAGAACCCCGGCGCGGGAATGCCGCTGCTACCGCCGGACGGCATGGCTGCTGTTTTTGCTGAACATCCCCATGGACGGCATGATCGTGCTGATGGTGCGCACAAATTCCGGGTTTTCGTACCCGGGGTATGTCATCTATCTGTCGGCGCTCTACACGTTTTATACGATGATCACGTCCGTGCTCAATCTTATAAAATTCCGCAGGCTGGGCAGCCCGATTTTATCCGCCGCCAAGGTGCTGAATTTCGTCGCCGCCCGGATGGCGATTCTCGGCCTGCAAACGGCGATGATCGCACGCTTTTCCGCACACGGTGAGGGCTACCGCAGAATGATGAACGCCATCACCGGCGGCTTTGTTTCCGGCATCGTCGTTCTGATCGCCGTGTACATGCTGCTTCACAGCCGAACCCTGAGAAAGAAGGTGGAACCCCTTGAATAAATCCGAGAGCAAATATTTTGCCACCGCCGCCAAAATGGACGAAGCGTTTCTGGCCCTGCTGGAAAAGAAGGACTTTGCCTACATCACCGTAAAGGAAATCTGCGCCGCAGCGGGGGTCAACCGCTCCACCTTTTACCTGCACTATGAAACCATCGGCGACCTTCTGGCCGAGAGCATGGAGCATATGAACCGGCAGTTTCTAGACTACATGGCCTACGATTCAGAGGCTTTTATGGCCAAACTGCACACCTGCCCGATGGAGGAACTTTATCTTTTAACGCCGGAGTATCTGACGCCGTATCTGAACTACATCAAGGAACATCGTCGGCTGTTCCGCACCGCCACGGAGAACGCCGCCGTACTAGGGCTGAACAGCTCCTATAACCGGATGTTTCGCCATGTGTTCACGCCGATTCTGGAGCGCTACGGCGTGCCGCAGCAGGACCGGGCCTATCTTATGGCTTTTTACATTCAAGGGTTGATGGCCATCCTTACAGAATGGCTGAAAGGCGATTGCGCCGATTCAATCGAGCATATTCTAGCCATCATTCGTCGGTGCATTATGCGCCCACAGGAGAACTCCTGAAAGCAGGAATTTATTTAGGACAGGAAAAAATCGAACTGCGTGATTTGCCCATGCCGCCGGTCGGTGAAAACGACGTGCTGGTGCAGAATTTGTACTCCAGCGTCTGCGGCACCGATGTGGCCGTGTTTTTTCACAGGCCCAACACGGGGCACAAGGTTACGGTGGGCAGCGAATTCGGGCACGAGACCGTCTCCCGCGTGGTAAAAGTCGGGAAGAACGTGACCGACTTCACGGTCGGCGAGCGGGTGTATCCCTATCCGCGCTATGCCAAAGGGGACACACGGCGCGCCGGAACCATCGGCATTGCCGCCGCAGTCGCCCTCAAGCACTTCGGCATGGGCAAGGTGATGCTCTGCGACCGCGCGGCGTTTCGCCTGAAGCTGGCCGAGGGGCTGGGCTTTGCGGTCTGCAACCCCGCCGCGGAGGATTTCGCCGCAAAGGCTGCCGCCTATTTCGGCACAGCGCCGTCCCTGAGCGGCGCGACGGCGGACATTGACTGCTGGCTGGACGCCGCCGGGGCCAAGAGCATTCTGGAGGATTTTCTCCGCCTCGGCAAAATCGAGAGCCAGTTCGTCTCGGTGGCGGTGAACAACCAGCCGCGGACGATCGACCTGCTGCACATGACCTACGCCCAGCAGAGCCTCATCGGCTCCGGCGGCTATATGCCGGAGGACGCACAGGATGTGCAGGAGATTCTGGCCAGCGGCAAGTGGGACCTAGAGCGCATCATCACCCACGAATTTCCCCTGCCCGAACTGGAGCAGGCCATCCGCACGGCGGGCGACGCCGAGCACGCCGGGAATGTGGTGGTAAAAATGAAAACGGCGTGACCTTCGCCACGCCGCCTTTTGAACGCACCGAGCGTTCGCATAATTGGATTGTATGATTTTTCCGGCCGCCCGGCCTTTCCCGGGCGGTCTTTTTTGTCTGCTTATTCGTTCACGGCCCGCTTGCGCCCGGCGTTCGCCTGCTCTTCCAGCAGCTGAGCCGCCAGCCCGATGCGGTTGGTCTTGAAGTGGAAGAACGGCCGCTCCGGCAGCGCGAAGATCTCCTCCGGCTGCATAAAGTCGTCCAGCACCGCACGGATGGCGGGCTCCACATCTGCCACGCTGAAGCCATGCTCCAGCACCACATACAGATACGGCACAAAGCACCCGGGGTGCTCTTTATCCGGAATGATCACAAAGAACTCATCCAGAATTCCCTTCACGTTTGCGTCCGCCACCAGATTCTCCATGGGCAGCAGGGCCAGGTCGCCGCCGCCGAAGCGGGGGCTGTAGCCGCGGGTCAGGGTATACACCACGCCATCCTCGGTGATGTAGCCCAGATCGCCCAGGTGCAGCCACACCTGCCCGTCTGCGTGGCACTGAAGTGCCTTGGCGGTGTCCTCCGGACTGTCGTACCCCAGCATATTGCCGGGGCCGGTGCGGCACAGCTCGCCTACAAACCCGTAGCCCAGCTCCTCCTGCGTGCCCGGCTTGAACACGCCCAGCACCGTCAGCGGCATGGGAATGCCCACGTTGCCGTTCCGGATGGGATAGGGAGACATGGGCACGGTAATGTTGGAGCCCGCCTCGCTGCACCCATAGCCGGTGGTGAGGGTGGCCTTGCAGCCGTGCTTTTGCAGGAACTGTTGGGCCGTTTGCAGCTGGGTGTTGTTCATTGCCTCGGCGCCCGCGCCCGCCGCCAGCAGATGCGACAAGTCGTAATCCTCCGGAATGCGGGCGCTGTGCACCAGCACGTCCACAAACATGGGAATGAGCGGCCAGCAGTTGGGCCGGTAGTGCATCAGCTCCAGGTCCACATCCTCCGGCCGGCAGAAGGGGTCCAGAATCAGCAGCTTATTGGAAGCAAGCGGCAGAAGCATCATGGACACCACCACAGCCACCAGGCAGGGCGGCAGCGCCGTGATCAGCCAGGTGGGACGGAACTGATCCGACGCGCCGTAGAAGTTCATCTGGTACACCACGCCGATCATGGAATAGGCCGAGTGCACCACCTGCTTGGACGGGCCGGTGGAGCCGCTGGTGTAGGCGCAGAACAGCGGCCGGTTTTCATCCTGGGGCACGGCGGGCAGCTGCTCCACAGTGTCTCCCAGCGCCAGAAAATCGTTCCATCTGAGAACCGCCGGGCCTTCGGCGCTGCGCGCCGTATAGCGCTCGTCCAGCGTCTCGCGGATGTTGGGCCGCAGGGTGTCGTAATCGCAGGAGGCGCAGGGGTCCACCAGCACCACGCGCTTCACCTGCCCGGAGGCCAGATAGGCGTTCATCTCCCGCATGGTGAGAAAATCGTGGGCGAAAATCACCGAAGCGCCGGACTTCTCCACCGCCTCCACATTTTCCCGCAGGGTATTGTCCCGGCAGACCAGCGCCGCGCCTACCTGTTCCGCGGCCAGCAGCAGATACAGAAACTCCGGAACCGACTGCAGGAACACCGGGATCCGGTCGCCCTCTCCGATGCCCAGTGCGTGCAGGGCCTTAGCCGCCTGATCCGCCTTTTTCAGCAGTTCGTCCCAGGAAATGTCGCTTCCGTAGTAGTGCACCGCCGTAACCGTCCGGCCGGGCATATTCTGCTCCAGATAGGCACGCAGGGTGCAGTGGGGCACCTTCATTCCCTCCACCATCTGGGGCGGGTAATACTTCATCCAGGGCCGTTCCTCGCTGGCAAGGCGGCGCTTCATCGGCTGATCCATTTGTTTTCTCCTTTTGGCTTTTGGCAGAACTCTGCCTTTTTGTTCTGGGGGCAGCAGGCAAGTTCTCTCCACCGTCTGCTGCACGTTGTGCCGCCGGGGCCTTGGGTACGTGCCCCAGCAAGTAAGCGGAAGGAGCATTTTGCCCATTCCGCTCTTCGTCTGCTACCACCATACCATATTTTTGTAAAGAACACCCGTGCCACATCTTGCCAAAACTTGACGAAATGAATTCACATCGGCACAGAACAATTCACATGGTTTCCAGTCGTTTCTCTGCGCCGCACTCTCACCTGCCGGCCGGTGCTGCTCGCAGTACTTCAGCCGCCCGTGATCCGGCCCCGGGCACAAAAAAGCGGAGGATGCCGATGCGTCCTCCGCCTTTTGCTTTTTGATTCAGTTTTGATCGTCTGTTCGTGCCTTATCTGTTCACTTCCACTGGAAGCCCCACCAGAATATACCGGGAATTCTCCGTCTCATAGGAGCAGGTTGAAAGGAACACGGCCCGCTCCACCTTGCTTACATCCACCGTGGTATTGGCCGCAAACGAGGACTTGCGCATCACACTGCTCAGGTAGGTTTGAAGCGCTTCCACGCTGCCCAGCTTCTGATAGACCTGGTCGGTGTCCACGGTGACGTACCCGGCAATCAGATCCAGCCGCCAGTTTTTCTCGGGGGTCAGCAGCCACATCACCGGGTGGGCGTCGTAGTATTCCTGCTTGGAAAAATCGTGCAGGGTGCCGAACATGGAATCGTTCTTCATGCTGTGCCCGTAAATCACCGGGGCCGGGTCCTGAAAGCCCGGGTCTGCGGCGCAGTCCAAAAACAGGCTTCCCGCCTTGTTGTAGCTGCCGTCCAGCATGGTGTACAGGTAATCATCGTTGGTGCGGCCCTGCATCACCGGGTAGTTGATGGGGGTGCCCTCGCAGTACAGCCAGCCCACCACGTCCGGGTTCTGGGCTTTCAGGTGGTCAAAATCCACCTGAATGGGCACCTTGTTCGGGTCCGTCTCCGCCTGCTGTTCCGGCTGGCTGCTCACATACTGGCTGGCCGCGCTCTCATACATCTGGTCGCCCTCCCGGTATTCGCTCAGGATGGTCCAGATGTTCCACAAAGAAAACACAAGCCCCGCTGCACAGACCAGGCAAAACAGACGCACAAGTAATTTTTTCATGGCATGGTTCCTTTTCCCGGCCGGGCAGCGCCCGCCGTTTTTTTACCGAAATCTCTGTAAAAAGTATAGCATATCCTGCCCGGCAGAGCAACAAAAGCGGCCCGCACAGCTGCCGCAGGCAAACTGTACGGGCCGCAGGGCCGAAACCGGGGCAAGCGCCCGGTTCTTAAGGTTTAGTGGTTGGCGCGGCGGCGAGCCACGACCAGAGCGGCGGCACAAAGAACCGCAGCGGCACCATACAGGGCCAGAGGCGCCGTATCCGCCGTTTTGGGCGAAGCCTTTACCGGCACTGCCGTTGCGGCAGGGGTGGCCTCGTCCTTCTTCTCGCTCTTATCGCCCTTGTCAGAAGAAGGCTTCTGAGTGGGCGCGTTGGTCGGAGCAGTGGTCGGTGCCGTGGTAGGCTCATTGGTCGGCGCGGCAGTAGGCTCCGTGGTGGGGGCCGTGGTGGGCTCAGTGGTCGGTGCCGCAGTAGGCTCAGTGGTCGGCTCCGTAGTCGGGGCCGCAGTGGGCTCGGTGGTAGGGGTCGGCGTAATGGTCTCGTCAAAGCTCATGGCAATGTCGAAATCCAGGCCGGCCAGAATGGTGTCACAGCCGGGGCAAGCCAGCCGGGCCGCTTCCTTCTCCTCCGCGGTAAAGGTGTGGGTGTACTCCCGCTCAAACACCGTGCCGTCGGCCAGGGTGCCGAACACCTTGCAGGTGATGCTCAGGTCGTCGTCCACCGAGAGGCACAGCTCATCGTTGCGCCACTCGAACTCCTTCTGCTGTTCCGGCAGACCGGCCTTGGGGTAGAAGGGGCCCATCTCCTGGCCGTTCTTCTTCATCGCAACCGCATGCACGCCCACCTGGACCTGCTCGGTGCTCTGCACGTTTCCGTTCTCGTCCACATAGCGGACTTCCACCATGCCGGGAATGCGCACATCCACATGATGCAGCGGCCAGCTGGTCATTTCGGCAGGCTCCAGAGTGGAGGCAGGCACGCTGCCCTCAGCCTGTGCTTCAGCCGGGGCATCCTCCGCGAACACCGCAGCAGACAACACCGAAATGCTCAGCCCCAGCGCCAGCACCAGCGACAAAAACTTTTTCATCTCGTGTTTCTCCTATGATCTGAATTAGTGATTGGCCTTCTTGCGGCGGTAGATCACAACACCCAGGGCAACCACGCAGGCCACGCCCAGCACACCGTACAGGGCCAGGTTGGCGGTGTCGCCGGTCTTGGGGGAAGCGGGAGTCTGGGCCGCGGGCACTGCGGTGGCAGCAGCGGTAGAATCGGGCTTCTTGTCGCCCTTATCGCTCTTGTCAGAAGAAGGCTTCTGGGTGGGAGCGGTGGTGGGCTTGTCAGTGGGCGCAGTGGTAGGTGCGGTGGTGGGAGCAGTGGTAGGCTTGCTGGTGGGAGCCGCGGTGGGCTCGGTGGTAGGAGCGGTGGTGGGCTCCGTGGTGGGCGCAGTGGTAGGCTCAGTCGTGGGAGCGGTAGTGGGCTCGGTGGTAGGAGCCGTGGTGGGCTGAGCAGCCGCAATGGTCACGGAAGCGGAGGTTGCGGCCATATCGATGTCCTCAGCGTCACCGGAGTTGCCCTCTTTGTAGGCCGTGATAAAGCTGCTCACATCGATCTTGATTTCGCCCGTGACACCATCCTTCACGTCAAACACCAGGGTGGCGGCGGTGCCGTTCTTGTTCACAGAACCGCTATTCATCTCGCACAGCAGGCGGGTACGGGCCTTGTTAACGTGCAGCACGTCAAACACATCGCCGTTCTCGGCCGAGTTGTAGGTGATCTGGCTCTGGTCGTAGGCCAGGTCGCTGGTCAGATAGGTGTAGTTGCCGTCCATGCCGCTCAGGCTCAGCACAACCTTCACCTGCTTCTTGTCCTCACTCAGGGTGGCTGTGGCGGTCAGGGTGGGGGTCGCTGCCTTGGCAAAGGCAGTGGCGCACAGTGCTACAGCCATGCACAGGGTGCACAGCAGCGCCGTCAATTTCTTTTTCATTGGTATCTTCCTCCTATATTTTTCAGCAGTCAGCCCGCCGCCCGGTCAGCCGCCGGGTGCGGCCGCTCGTTCCGGCGGCGGGTCCTGCCGAAATCCCACTTCTTACGCTTCGGGTGCGGGGCTGTCGTTGTTGACGAACTCTACAACAACCTTGGCATCCTCATCCGGCATCTCAAACTGGTAATTCTTTTTGGTCTCCAGGTCCGGAGTCAACGGTTTGTCGTTCACGGTGACGCTCCAAACGCTCCAGCCATCATCGGCCTGAATGTTCAGCTTCACGATCTCACCGGCGGCAGCCTGGTTCGGCTCCGCGGTGGCGGTGCCGCCCTGGCCGTCCTGCACGGTCACGGTCACGGTGTGCAGCGGCTTCGGCTCCTCGGCCTTCTTGAAGCGGGCCGACACGTTCACATCGCCGGCGGGCATCACAAAGGTGTTGTCCTTGTTCACCGTCACTTCCTGCTCATTGCCGTAGGTCACATGAATGGACTCCAGCTCGTAGCCCTCTTTAGGGGTCACGGTCAGCTTCACGGTCTCACCGGCCGCGGCGATTTTCTTATCCGGCTCCACACTGCCGTTTTCCAGTGTGGCGGCCACCTCCACCTTGTAGGTCTGCTCGAATTCGGCCGTCACAGTCACGTCCGCCGTGGGCATTTTGAAGGTATACACGCCCTCTTTGCCCTCCACGGGGGTCAGAACGACCTGCTCGGTCTTAGGCTCATCGGTGGCATTCTCGCCGGGAACCTGATAGGTCGCGGCCAGAGTGCCCTCCTTCAGCCGGTAGCCCTCAGCGGGGGCAACGGTCAGAGTCACGTCCGCGTTCTCTTCGGCGGTTTTAGCCTCTTCGCCCTTCACGGTGGCGGTCACTTTGCCGTTCTTCATCTCGCCGATGTTGATCGCATGGCTCTTCACTTCCGGCTCATTCTTCTCAAAGGTCACATGCACGGTGATGCTGGCTTCGGGTTTGGTGATGGTGTAGGTGCCGTCCGCATTGGCGGTCAGGGTCACCTTGCCGGTGGCTTCTTCCGCCTGGGTCTCCGGCTCAGAAGGCTCGGTGGGCTCGGTGGTTTCGGCCGCAGCCTCCTCCACGTAGTAAACCTCGCCGATGCTGTAGCCCTCATCGGGGGTGACGGTCAGGGTGATCTTTCCGTCCTTGGCCTTGGTGGCTGCCTCGCGGGCGGGGTCCACAGGAGTGACCTCGGACGCCATGCCGCCAATGCTGCCCATGCTGCCCATGCCGCTGTCGGCCTTGGAGCTCATGGAAGCGGTGCCGCCCTCGCTGGTCTCCAGCAGAACGTAGGCGTGCAGGCCGCAGGTTTCGCAGATGTACACGCCCTCATCGGCGTTGAACTTGTAGCTGTGACCCAGGGCCTCGGCGCCCACGGTCTTTTCGCCATTCACCAAGCCGTACTTGTTGGTGCGGGTCTGGGTGAAGGCAGGGCTGGTGCAGCTGGCTTCCACGCTCACTTCGCTGCTGGCGCCGTTTGCCAGGTCACCCAGCAGGTCGGTCATCTTGGCGCTGTCGCGGATGTTGGCGCACCACAGGAACTCGCTGTTTTTGTTGTCGCCCGCCTCGCTCACCTGGCGCTGATAATCCGGGTTCAGGTTCACGGCCTCCTGGCTGTAACGAACCTCGGCATTGGCGGCGTCGGGGTAGCTGAAGCTGAAGTTGGTGGCCACGTTCACCGTCAGGGTGGGGTTGCTGGTCAGCTTGGCCGCGTCAAACTTCATGCCGACCGTTTTGCCGCTTTCATCCGTAACGGGGGTGTAGCAGCTGGTGAAATCGTAATCCTCGTAGATTTCCAGGGCGGCAATGGGCTTGTTCTGCACAGTCTTGTCGCCGTTGGCATCCACATAGTAGGAGCTTGCGGTAAAGGCGCGCCCGTCGCTGGAATATTTCACGGTGTTGTATTCCTTGAACAGGGCCACGGGGTTGGCATCCGCGGCAGCGCTCAGATCGTAGGTGTAGATCGCATTGCCCAGGTTGAAGTACAGCTTGCCCTCATACAGGCCCACGCTGTGGGTCAGGCCGGGGTACTGCTCGGTGTAAATGAAGTCTCGCTTCGCCTCATCCGCCAGAGCCCGAGCCTGGGCGTTCTGGGCAAACTCGCCGGTGCCGTAATCGAACAGGGTCACGGCATGGGGATCGGTCTTGGTGTTATCGCCCATCATGCTGCCGGAGGAGCTGCTGGTCCAGTAATCCGGGGCGCTCACGGCACGGCTCTTCAGCTTGTTGCGTTTCTCCACGTTCACGCGCTGGCTGTGGACGATGGCTTTCATGTCGAACTGATCCTTCATGTTGTCCATCTGGTCGCTCTTCTCCACGCTGCCGCGCTGAGCAGCCATGGTGGAGCCACCGTCCACATAGTACCAGTTGGTTTCGTCGTTGTAGATGTGGCTCACCGCACCACTGAACCAGGAATCCTCATAGCTGGTGTTGTCGTTCTTGGTCTCGTTGCTGGTCTCCACCTTATTGTACTTGGGATGGGTGGGGTCGTAGTACTTCTTGTCGGAGCCCACATTTTCCGAAGGAATGATGTTGCCGTCGGCGTCCTTGGCCACCTCGTACACATAGCCGTCGTACAGAGAATCGATGTAGTCAATGGACTTGCCCTTCTCGTACAGCTTGGCAATGCTCTGGGGGGACATCAGGAAGTAGGTGTGGTAAATGCTGCCCTGGACCTCGCCGCGGTACTGGGCCATGCACTCCACATAGATGTCGTCATAGCAAACGTCGGTGTAGAACCACTCGCCGTTCGCCTTGTTGTCGGCATTGGGCAGGCGCACCGCGTTCATGTAGTGCACGTTGTTGAATGCGCCGCCGCCGAAGCCCTCGCCGGCCACGCTGGTTTCGGCGGTGTCGGCATAGAACTTGGCCTGGATGAAGTCCACCAGGTCGTCATCGCCCACCTGGGCAGGGGTCTTCCAAATGCTATTGCCCTCGTCGTCGGTGGTCTTGTACACTTCCGGATGCAGGTTCTGCAGCAGGTAGGTGTAACCGGCCGTGTAGCCCAGGCAGATGGCGCCGTAGTAGGCCTTGTTCACGGTGTTGCCTTTTTCATCCGTGGTGGTGTAGGTGGGCATCTCGGTCAGCTGGTCGCTGAGCAGAGAGCCAAAGGTGGTCATCTGGATGGGGTCGGTCTCCGGGTTGCCGCCGGAGCCGGTAACGTTGGTCATCACGCCCATATCAAAGGTGCAGTTGTCGGCCAGCCAGTCGTGCAGCACCAGCTGCTTCTGGATCTCGGTGGTGCCCTCGGGCAGGGCCTTCACCACCGCCATGGCCTGGTCGCGCATGGCCAGCAGCTCGGCACCGTAGTAGTACACATAGGCCATGAACGCCTGGGGCAGCATCTGCACCAGCTGGATCATCTGGGCCGGGGGCACCTGCGTGTCCGCATCGATGTTGCACAGCACCTTCACCGCAGCCATGGGGTTGGCTTCGGTGTTCTTGGCGGTCCAGTAATCGGACGAGACGCCCAGATACTCGGCGTTGTCCGCATTGAAGGCGCTCAGCATGGCGTAGTAGCGCTGCACTTCCAGGGTGCCGTTGTCCCGGTTGCCGGTGTACAGGCCGATCACATTGCCCTCTGCGTCGGTTTTGGGCGCGCCGTTCTCGTCCACACTGAAGGTATCGTCCATGTAAGTGGCGACCTGCATATCGGTGTAGAGCAGATAGTCGTCCGCGCTCTCGCCTTCGGGGGGCGTGAACGCCGCGCCGTGGTCCACCAGAGTCTGGCTGCCGGTCTTGGTGTTCACATACACGTCCTTGCCGGCCTGGAATTTGGCCAGCGCGTCGGCATCGGTGATCTCCACGGTTTCACCGCACACACCGCAGGTGAAGGAGATCTTGGTCAAATTGTAGGAATAATCCGGCAGGATGCCCTGGGTGATCTTCTTGTTCTCCGCATCGTAGAGCAGGCCGCCGTTCTGCACGTTGCCCTGATCATCGGTTTTGGGGGTGCTGTCCGCCTTTTCTTCCCACTCGAAGTTCACTTTGGCGGGGATCACGGTGGTCTCCGGCTCCCGGTCGCCCATCGCGATGTCGCGCAGCACGGTCAGGTCGGCAGCGGTGATCTTGCCGTCGCCGTTCATATCCGCGCTCAGGTCCTCTTCCAGGTCGCCCATGGCCATATCCCGCAGCACAGTCAGGTCGGCAGCGGTGATCTTGCCGTCGCCGTTCAGATCGCCCTTGTAGCTCTTGCCGCCCACGGTGTGGTTGCGGCAGCCGCCCTCTTCCTCTTCGTTGGCGTAAACAGCCACGGCGGAAGCCGCCTGCTGAACCGCGGCCTCGGTCTCAACCTCGGTGTCCACATCGTCCAGCTGGTCTGCGTCCACCGCGTCCATGGCGGCGGCGAAGCCCTCGCTCATGTTGTAGTGGATGCCGGTCACCTTGCCGCCCGTCGTCTCATAAGAGACATCGGTCACCGCGTTGTTCATGTACTTTTCGTACAGGGTCTCGTGCAGCACCGCTGCCAGATCCTGCATGGAGAGGCCCAGGTCGGCCACATCCACGGTCCCCTCGCCGCGCTGTGCCACCAGGGCCTGTGCCAGGTCAGACTTGACCGCGTCGTAGCTCTTATCCGCCGAGGTTTCCACACGCTGAACGAGTGCTTCGTCCTGCTGCTTTTCCTGTGCGGTAACACCCTGGGCCTTCAGCTCCTCTGCGGCGCTGCGAATCAGGTCCGGGGTTCCGGTAAAGGGATGCATCCCGGCTGCGGCGGGCACATTCTGGGCCTTGAGGGGCGCGGCCCATGCGGAAACCACGCCCACCTGGGCCACCAGTGCCGTTGCCAGCACCGCCGAGACGACCCGCTTAAAGTGTTGTCTCATCGTTGTCCTCCTAACTTTTTCTCCTGCTCGTGTGTACTGAAAGACGCACAAACACACCATTTATTAAAGCAGAGGCCCGCCGCCGCGGTGTATCCCGCCCGGTCGGAGTGCTCTGTTTTAATCATTTGTTTTCTTCCCCGCTTCGAGGCTGGATGTCCGCCAGCATCCGCACATTCTGCAGCAGATGGGCCAGATACTGCCGGATCTGCTCCGGCTCCTGCATAACGCCCGGGGCGCCGCCGTTCCAGACCTTTTCAAAAAAGTCCAGATAGGCCGTGGCCATCTCCGGCCGATTTACATGCAGCACCTGGTCGCTTCCCTCCAGGCGAAGGGTGGACCCGGCCTCATTCAGGAACATACAGGGGTGCACATCGTACTGAAAATCCGGCACCAGACGGCCGTGGATCAGCCGCAACTCCACCCCGCTCTCCGCCTCGTTCCAGCTCATCAGCTGCTGAAGCAGCTGGGCGCGCTGGGCAAGCGTCAGCTGAACGATTCGGTCAAAGAATTCCACCTGGCCGCTCACCACCAGGTCCGACACGGCGGATTCATACAGCAGCAGGCGAACCCGCCCCTGCTGCATCACGGCGGCAGCCACCCGGTGGAGCTCTTCCAGCCGCGCCCGGTCAACCGCCAGGCCCTCCTGCTCGCATTGTGCCAGAAGTTCTCCAAACAGATCGTCCGGCAGGGTGTGCTCGGTCAGCCGCCCCAGCACCCACTGCTGGCCCGGGGCCAGCAGCGCCTGCACATAGGCCGCACCGCTGCGCAACATATCTCGAATCGGCTCCGGCTGGAACAGCAGCCGCTCGCGGGTGCACAACGCCTGAATGGTGCTGTAAAGGGGCGCGGAATTTTCCGGCCCCTCGCACACATTCACCGCCACACAGCGATCCGGCCGGATGAGCATACCGGAAATGGCGAAATCGTCCCGCACCGCCATCAGCGCCTTGCCGTAGGCAAAATCACAGCCGTACAGATGCAGGTCGATGTGGCTCAGCGCCGTCAGGGCACTGGTCAGGAACATCACATCCTGCACCAGCGCCTTGCGGTCACCCCGAAGGCTGACCATCAGCGAAAAGTGTACGTGCGGGTAGCGGTACTGGTTCAGGTAGCCGCCGTTCTGAATACCCATGGCCTGCATCCGGTACTCGCTGGGCATGGAAAACAGGTCCAGCACCGCCATGATGTCCAGCGAATGGACTCGACGCAGCACCGGGTGGTGCATCTTGCCGATGAAGTTTTTCAGGGGCAGCTGGGGGTAAAAGGCCACATTGGGGGCCACCACCGCGCCGCTGCTGTGCTGAAGTTCCCGCACATAGTTGTATTCCGCCATCAGGTTGTCGTAAATGGCCAGCGACAGCTCCTGCTCATCCTGCACCTGATAATCCCGGATCAGCTGCACCAGCCCTTGGGGCTCGCCCTGTTCCACCAGGCACCGGCTCAGCCTGCGCAGCACATCTTCCGCGCTCTTTTCCGCCGGCAGAGCTTTGCCGCCGATCCATTTGCTGATATAGGAAACGTCATATTGCAGGGCCTGCGCCACCACATAGTGCTTCAATGCCGTCACCGACATTAAATGCTCCAACAGAGTACTGAATCGATTTTTGGGTTCCATTTCTTCACACCGAGCCGTGTTTCGTTTGTCCGTATCGCGGTTCAGCGCCCGTACCGGCAGGGACATTTTTTCCGGCTGTTGTCCATCTGTTTTTCACAATGCTTACACACAATATAGTAAAAAATTCCCACCATGTCAACCATCTATCGAACACAATTGTATATCACAAAGATGTATTCATTTTGATGATCTCAACCTGCTTTTCACCGTTTTTCCGTTTGCCCGGGTGGGTAAATGTTTGGCTCTCCATCGACATAATTCCGCAGTACAGCCCCGCACAGGCATGGGTAAGGGCTTCCACCATCGCCGCTGTGTACTTTTTTCCTTCCTCATTCAGGCATAAAAAATTTCCCGTCAGCTTTTGGAGTTTTTCCGCTTCGGTCACCCTGCGCACCTCCTGTGCTTTCTATGTAAGCATATTATCATAACAATGTATGTAAGTCAAGTGCGTTTTATCGTGCATTTATTTGCATTGTAAGTGTCATTATGTTATTCTTTTGACAAGATTCGTTAAAGGAGTCGTTGCTATGTCAATTCATGAGCGAATTTGCGAAATTCGCCAGGCACTGGGGCTGTCTCAGGCCCAATTCGCATATGTGGCCGGGCTGGAACTCGGGCATCGGAAAGTGAACGATCGGCTGATCAAATTGATCTGTGCGCAATACAATGTGAACGAAGCCTGACTGCGGGATGGCACCGGCGAAATGTTCCGCAGTGCGTCTGACCACCGGCTAGAACGCATCATTGCGCTTTTCCTGCAGCTGGAGCCGGACTTTCAGGATTACGTTCTGGAGCAGACCGACCGCCTGCTTGCCCTGCAAAACCGCTCCGCGCGGGAACCCCACACCTAAAACAACGAAAGCCATGGGCTGCCTTCCCAAACGGAAAGCAGCCCATGGCTTCTTTTTGAATATTTTTTTGTTTTTCCGCGGTAACTGTGAATGCGTTGGCCGCACAATGCCGCCGGGGTTAACGGGCGGCCGGCTCCAGCCCGCGCAGCGACCGTCGCATATACGCCAGGCCCACGGCATCCGCCAGCGCCCAGCCGATGGGAATGGCCATCCAGATACCGATCTCCCCGAGGTGCGGGGCCAGGCCGTAGGCCAGCAGCACCCGGGTGCCCAGCGAGATCACGGTGAGCACCACCGACATGCCCGGCCGCTTCACCGCCCGATAATGCCCGTACAGCAAAAACAGCCAGCCGATGCCCACGTAAAAGGCACCTTCGACTCGCAGGTACTGCACGCCGCTGGCGATGACCGCCGTCTCCCCCGCGTTGATGAAAATGCCCACGAGCGGCGCGGCAAACAGCCACACCAGCGCCGAGATCACCACGCAGAAGCCGCCGCTCAGGGCAAAGCACTGCTTCATGCCCTTGCGGATGCGCCCCGCGTCCCCGGCACCGTAGTTCTGGGCCACAAAGGTGGAATAGGCGTTGCCGAAGTCCTGCACCGGCAGATAGGCAAAGCTGTCGATCTTCACCGCCGCCGCAAAGGCCGCCATCACCGTGGGGCCAAAGCTGTTCACCAGCCCCTGCACCATGAGAATGCCAAAGTTCATCACCGACTGCTGCGCACAGGTGAGGGCGGACAGGTTGCCGATCTCCCCCAGCATGGCCCGGTCAAAGTGCAGCTGCTCTTTCCCGGGCAGTAACGACCGGCAGCACCGGCAGACGTACAGCCCAATGCCGATTGCCGAGACGTACTGCGCCAGAATGGTGGCGGCCGCCGCCCCGCCGATGCCCCAGCCCAGAACCGCCACAAACAGCAGATCCAGCCCGATGTTCAGCAGGGCCGACACCGCCAGAAACACCAGCGGCACGGTGGAGTTGCCCAACGCCCGCAGCAGGCAGGCGCAGAAATTGTACACCGACGTGGCCACCAGCCCCAGAAAGATGATGGAGAGATAGGTGCGAATGCCGTCCCACACCGGGCCAGGCACCCGCAAAAAGCGCAGGATCCAGTCAATTCCAAAGCAGACCGCCACGTTCAGCACCACGGTCACCACCATGATCAGCACAAAGGCGTGCAGCACGGCGCTTTTCAGTTTTCCCGTGTCGCCCTTGCCCTGATAGATGGAGAACAAGGCCCCGGAGCCCATGCTCAGCCCAAGAAAAATCGAGGTGAGAAAGGTCATCAGCGTGTACGCCGAGCCAACCGCCGCCAGCGCATTGCTGCCCAGCACGTGCCCGACGATCAGCGTATCGGCAATGTTGTACAGCTGTTGAAGCAGGTTGCCCGCCATCATTGGCAGCGCAAACAGCAGCAGCGACCGGGTGATGCTTCCCCGGGTCAGATCATGGTACAAAAGAGACACCTCCGGATTATTTCGGTTCCTTATGCAGTATACTCCAAACGCCCCTGGGGTGCAAACCGGGCGGCCGGTTGTACTGCCCGGGCAAACCCGCTATAATAGAACGAGCAAAGCCCGGCCGTTCCCCCGTTCTGTTATCTTATGATAATGTTTCTATTATAATAAGGTATACAGCCCCTCATTTTGCCCGCCGGGCAAATCGGAAGGAGATTCTTACCATGGAAGAAAAGCGCACCGAATACAGCCTGACCTGGACCGTGACCGATGACATGACCGCCAAGCGCATCGGCAGTGCCGGGTCGAAGATTCTCTCCACCCCCAACATGGTGGCCCTGATGGAGGACGCCGCCCTGGAGCTGGCCAAGGATTACCTGGAAGAGGGCCAGACCACCGTGGGTGCGGAGATCCACTGCCGCCACCTGGCCCCCACCCCCGTGGGAATGAAGGTGACCGCCACCGCCCGCCTGCGCAGCATCGAGCGGCGCAAGCTGTGGTTTGACATTGAGGTCAACGACGAAAAGGGCAAGTGCGGCGAAGGCTCTCACCTGCGCATCATCGTCAACTCCAAGGCCATGAGCGAAAAGGCCGCCAACAAGGCCGAGAACGGCTGAGCCTCGAAACAGCCGCGCAAAACCTGCAGGAAAGCCCGCCAAAAATGCAAACAGCCGCCGAACCGGAGGAGCAAGTTCTCCATCCGTTGGCGGCTGCTTTCTGTTTTATCTCATTGGTTGCGGGCTGGGCACGTTTTGGCTGCGCGCTGCCGCTCAGCCCTCCAGCTTGGCGTACTCCTCATCGGAGACCGGCTCGCACCACTCGTTGCTGCAGCCCTCGCCGGGCACTTCCAGGGCAACGTGGCTGAACCAGCGGTCCTTCTTCGCGCCGTGCCAGTGCTTCACCTCGGCGGGGATCATCACCACGCTGCCGGGGTCAAGCTGACGGCCGGCTTACCCTCTTCCTGATACCAGCCCTCACCGGCCGTGCACAGCAGCAGCTGCCCGCCGCCCTTCGCCGCATGGTGAATGTGCCAATTGTTGCGGCAGCCCGGCTCAAAGGTCACGTTGGCCGCAAACAGGCCGCCCTTCGGGTCGGTGAGCGGGTTCAGGTACGACTCTCCGATAAAATACTTGGCATAGGCGGTGTTGGGCGCACCGGTGCCAAACATATTCTGCTGCTCAAAGGCTTCTTTCTCCGGATATTTCATGGGTAAACACTCCTTTTCTCCTTGTTGGGGCTTGAATGCCGATTCTTTGGTTTCAGCATACGCCCTGAACCCAACTTCAGGTCAAGACCTTTTGGAGTTTTTCATGGGTGGGATTGGGTTCTTTTGTGGGGGGCTTTGGGTGGGGTGCGGTTGTTCGCCGGTGAAACGGCCTTGGGGAATGGGCGTTTTGCCTTTGGGCTTGGGGGAGCTAACTTGGACGCTAAAATTATTTTTTACGTGCCTTAACTCGCCCGGGTTCGTGGGCTTTGGTAGGGTGAACGGCAAAGCAGTCTGCAAGGGGGGGTGAGGGAATCAATGAGGTTTGACTTTGGGGGCCTGCAAGGCAGTTCCCGACTTTTGAGTGCGAATCCCATTTGAGAGAGCCTTCTGCCCGAGAGATTTTTGAGCAGTTCGCACCGGAATTTTTCAGTTTTTTGGGGAAAAATCCTTTTCTTTGAGGAGGGATGCATCTATAATAGAGATGGAATGGTTCGGGTTGCTGGATTTCTTTCGATTTTGGGAGCATTTTTCAGCAATCTTTGCCATTGCAATTTATACCCCGCAAGGGGACGGAAACGCACACCTTATGCGCTTTATACCATGCGTATTCAATTGCAATTTATACCCCGCAAGGGGACGGAAACAAAACATAAACACTTTTTTAGCACAGTGCGGAAATTGCAATTTATACCCCGCAAGGGGACGGAAACTTTTTAATTGTGTCGGTCAGTTTGTGCACGGTCTCCATTGCAATTTATACCCCGCAAGGGGACGGAAACCCTGATGCGCCGTCGTCCGGCATGGCCCAAGCCGGATTGCAATTTATACCCCGCAAGGGGACGGAAACACATAGCCGTTCACCTCTTCCAACAGTTCATTCAAATTGCAATTCATACCCCGCAAGGGGACGGAAACCATTGCTCTGCCCAGCGTAGCTAATCCGTCGCAATTGCAATTTATACCCCGCAAGGGGACGGAAACACGCCATCGCGGCCGTCATACACAAAACAGTCCTATTGCAATTTATACCCCGTAAGGGGACGGAAACCATCAGGTGGTACATGTGACCGGCCTTCGCCACATTGCAATTTATACCCCGTAAGGGGACGGAAACTTGGCATGTTTACACGCCGCCTTATATGGTATACTATTGCAATTTATACCCCGTAAGGGGACGAAAGCACCCCCCCATCTTCCCACGACAAATTTTCACCATCATTAAAATTTATACCCCGTAAGGGGACGAAAACCCCAGCCAGCGCTTGGCTTGGTCGATAATGCCGATTAAAATTTATACCCCGCAAGGGGACGAAAACACCTTTACAGCCAGCGCACGGAACAGGTCGGCCGGAAATTACAATTTATTCCCCGTAAGGGGACGGAAACTCAGCGGCAGGAATACGCACGATATACTCATGCATTGCAATTTATCCCCGTAAGGGGACGGAAACGCACAAGCACGGTCTTTATAGCACTTCAAGTTGATTGCAATTTATCCCCGTAGGGGGACGGAAACCGGCTAACCATACCCACACCGGACACGCCATCATCATTGCAATTTATCCCCGCAAGGGGACGGAAACACGTAGGCCGTCTTGCCGGTCAGGATTTCGGCGATTGCAATTTATCCCTGCAAGGGGGCAAAAAAAGCACCTCCACCGCTGGAACATTCCAGTTGTGGAGGTGTTTTTTGTCCTGGTCAATTTATACGGGCACGCGGTTTTACAGCTTCTTTGTCACCGGAATCACTTCGACCCCGGCCGGGGCCTTCGGCTTCATGGGGGCGATCTCCGCCAGATGGTCCGCCACATCCTGAAGGGTCTGCCGGATGCTCTCCACATCCAGCGGCAGAATGCGTTCGCTTTGCATTCGGTACGTATTGTCGTTGGCGTGGTTGATCTGGTTGCGGTACTGCATCACCTGCTGGTAGAACAGGCCCGCCTCCTCGATTTGGCGGCGCACGGCCGGGTCGATCACCAGTTCCTCTTTCTCAAGGGCACGGCTCAGATACGTGTGCATCTCCCCCGCATTGGCAACGCCGTACAGCATATTGCCGTCGGCGTCCGCCTTGCTTCTGGTCAGGCGGAGGTCTGACGTATAGACGGGGTACTCGTACTGCAGCAGAGCCATCCGGCAGAAATGGAAGTGGAACAGCGGGTAAACCCACGCCTTGCCGCCATTCTGCTTCTGTTCGGCCATGTAGTCCCAGCCCTTCCGGGTGGGCTGCACAAACAGGTGGCTGCACACGTAGGCAGGCATCTTCTCGCACAGCAGGGTCAGCGCCTGCTGGTACATCCCGTGGTCGGTGCACCAGCGCACCAGGGCAGGCAGGGTGTCCTCCGCCGAGCGCAGCAGGCCCTCGAATTCGGTGCGGAAGCGGTCGCCCAGCAGGTTGAAAAACAGCCCGTTCAGGTTCTGGCTCTCCCGCGGGGCAGCCTGCAGCGCCTGCCCGATCCGGGCCAGGTCCTCGCCCAGGGCCTGCACGCGGCAAAGGGCCAGATCGTCCGAGAACTGATTGATGCGCGCCAGCAGGATGTGCAGAGCGGGGGCGTTTTCGCCCTCTTGCCGCAGATAGCATTTCAGCTTGCGGGCCGTGCCAGTGGAGAAAAACTCATCCATGGCCGTGATCAGGTCAAACAGGCTGTACAGCTCGCTGCTGTCGTGCACGCGGGTTTTGCCGTCCGGCAGCAATTCGGCGTAGATCACCCGCCGGGTGTCCACATGGCGCAGGTCGCGCATACAGCGGGCCGCCGTGATCAGCAGCATGGCCGTGTCGCGCAGGCCGCCGGAAAGGTCGATGGACAGGGTGTCGCCCGATTCAATGTACCCCAGCAGCTGCGAGATGGCGTGGAACTGCGCCGTGTCGTCCATGCTGTCCGGCACCGGGATGACCACCAGCTGCTCCGCCGGAATTTGCATTGCGGGCAGGAACACATCCCGGAAGTACTCCAGCGTGGTGCGGGCCGTGCCGTCCGGCAGCGTCACCGTTTTTTCGCTGCGCACCCGCTCGCTGCACAGGGCGAGAATGCAGTCCGGCCCTTCTTCGTACTGTTTCAGTTCTCGCACCGCGGCCTCGTTGGTCTGGGTGCGGATTTTCGGGTCGTTTGTCGAAAATCGAAACTGGCTCATATAAAGCAGCAACACCTTGCGTCCCATTTTCACTCTTTCTCCTGTTCTGTTTTCATCTGCAGCAGTTTTTTCTGCCAGGTTTTGCGCCGCTGGGAGATGGCCGCCCGGCTCACGCCCAGAAATTCGGCCACGGTTTTGTCCTGCGCCGGGTTGCGGCCCTCTTCCGCAAGGGGGTTCAGCGCCGCACGGGGCAGCTCTTCGGGCCTATGGCACGCATGGGGCGGGCACACCGTAAAGGCCACATAACTGCGCAGCAGCAGAATGTCCCACAGGCAATTGTCCCGCTCCAGCGGGCGCAGATCGTCGCAGTTGGCCAGCCGGGCCGGCGCGTCCTCGGCGAGCGGCTGGGCATCGCCATTGCGCAGATAACCCAGCAGCACGCTGCTCCACAGCGGCCCGGCGGCCTTGCCGTATTCTTCTTTTTTCGCAAGGCTCATCAGGCCAATGCTCCGGTGCAGCCACTGCAGCACTTCACCGGTCTGCTCGGCCTGCCGCTCCACGCTTTCGCCGTCGGCCGCAAGGCGGTCGCCCAGCAGCACGTCTGCCCCGCCGGGGTCGTCCAGGCTGAGGATAGCCTGTTTGTTCCGCAGTGCGGCCAGCAGCGTTTTTACCCCGATGCCCGCAATGTCGGCCACAAGCTGTGCCTTCTCCGGGCTGTGGGCAATCATTCCTTCGGTAATGCCCTCGCGGTCCATGTACTCCAGCGTCTTTTTCACCTTGCGGTTGGTTTCACGCCCGAAGCCGTTGGTTTCGTCCGCCTGAAGGCTGCGGAACTGCGTATGCTTTACCGCACTGCGCAGGTATATGCTGAAGGTCTGCCCCGGCTTTGGTTCCCAGCGGCCGAACGCCGCCAAAAACGCCGTACAGAAGGCCTCGCTGTCCAGCTCATCCTCTCGTTTTCGCCCGGGGCCAAGCGCGGCACGAAAGCAGTCCGCCCAAAATGCACGGTAGCGGGCATCGCCTTCGGCCTGCAGCCGGGCGCGCTGTTCCGGCGGCAGCTGCAGCAGCGGCGAAGCGTCGATCTCCGCCCATGTTTTCACGTCACGCATTGCGGCTCAGCCCTCCCGGTGTTCGTTCATCCAGATCAGCTGCCGGAACACCTCTTCCGCGGTTTTGCTGTCCCGAATGCCGCCCACCAGCCCGGAAAGCTGATACAGCACGGTCACATCGTTCAGGCGCGCGCTCACCGTGCGGCCGTTTTGGCGGCGGATCTCGCCGTAGTAAATGCCGCCCACCTCCAGCTCGGTGTGGGTGGCCTCGGCACAGGTCAGGGCCGCCAGCGTCACCACCGGGATGCTCTTGGTGCCGTAGGTGATGCAGGCATACACCCGCGTGACCTGCGGCAGTACGTCCGCCACATCACGGCACAGCTGCACCAGCGTGCCTGGATTCTGGTTTTCCGGCAGGGTAAGCCGGGTCACGCTGGTTTCCGGAATGCCAAGCCCGGCCAGCTCTTCCAGCAAAAGCTGCTCATTGCGCGTGGTGTCGTCGTTTTCCTGCCGGATGGCCAGCACCTGCGCCGTGTCGCCGGAGGCAAGCGTGTCCCGGATGACCTGAACGATCGGGAACCGGGTGGCCTGTGGGGGCGCGCTGCCCTCCCGCGCATAGGTCACCTGTTCCAGATCGTGGCTGCCCTGCAGCGGAATGACCGTCAGATACGTTCGGTGCATCTTGCTCTCTCCCCCTTTTTCATACAATGTCGTTGTCTGTATCATAGTACGAAACCCGGTTTGGCACAACCGTTTTGAAAATTTCGTCGAGATTATTTTTGCTCACCCTTAATCGGCGGTTTTCCATGGGCTTTGATGGATTGCAGGCCAAAGGAGGAGTGCTGGATGCTCATCAATTTTTCCAATCATCCCTCTGCTCGGTGGAGCGCCGGGCAGCAGCGGGCGGCACAGCATTTTAGCCGGGTGGTGGATCTTACCTTCCCGGCCATCGACCCGGCCGCTGATGAAGCAGCGTTGGACGCGATGGCGGCGGAATATGTCGCTCGGATTCTGCACCTGCACCCGGACGCAGTGCTCTGCCAGGGGGAGAGCACCTTTTCCTACCGCATCGTTCGGCAGCTGGAGGGGCAGGGCATCCCGGTGCTGGCCGCCTGCTCCCGCCGGGAAGTGCAGGAGACCACCCGCCCGGACGGCAGTACCCTGCGCCAAAGTGTGTTCGTCTTTGCCGGGTTCCGCCGCTATGGCACCCCGCCCTGAGTGAAAAATTTTTCTGCACCGCCCTTAACTCGCTTCGTTCGATGGGCTTTATCGTACATGAAAGGGGCCGCGGCAGAAGGATAACTTTTTCGACCAACTATTTTGCATTTTCGGCCGTATATGTTATACTGGAGGAAATCCAACACTTTTTATGAAATTTCATGAATTTCTCCTCAATTTTTATGCAATTCATTTGAATTCACTGATGTTTCAAACGCAAAGGAGATGATCGTTTGGATCTTCTTACCCTGCAAGCCACCTTTGGCGGGCTGCTGCACGATACCGGCAAAGTCGTGTACCGTGCAGGCGGCCAGAGCGGCAACCACAGCGCACAAGGGTACCAGTTTCTGAAGGGTGTGCTGCCCGGGCCGGACTGGGCGCCCATTCTGGACTGCGTGCGCTACCACCACGCCAAAGAACTGCGCGGCGTGCAAAAAAGCCTGCCGTCAACCTCCCCTGCCTGGATCGTGTACCTGGCCGACAACCTCTCGGCAGCGGCCGACCGGCGGGAGATCGAAGGCGAGAGTTCCCAGTTCCGGCGGGATCTGCCGCTGAATTCGGTGTTCACCCACCTGAGGGGATCCCATCCCGGCTGGGTAGTGCCCCCGCAGCCGCAGGACGCCAAGCTGCGCCTGCCGCAAAAGCTGCAATCTCTTTCGGCCTCGTTTTATGGCGGCGCAGTGCAGAAATTGCAGCAGCGCCTGCCGGAACTGCTGCCGCAGCCCGAATGGGTCAACTCGCTGCTGGGGCTGTTGGAAACCCAGCTCAGCGGGTTCCCCTCCAGCACCTGCACCGGCGAAAGCGCGGACATCTCCCTCTACGATCACGCCAAAACAACGGCGGCCATGGCCGCCTGCATCAGCGGCTATGTGCAAGCAAACGGCATCACGGACCTGCGCCGGGCGCTGTTTGAGCAGGAAGCAGACTTCCGCAAGCAGGACGTTTTTCTGCTTTACACGGCAGATTTTTCCCGCATTCAGAAGTTTCTCTACACGGTTCACACCGAAAATGCTCTGCGCTCGCTGCGCAGCCGGTCGTTCTTTTTGGAACTTCTTCTGGAGCATTATCTGGACGAACTTCTGGCCGGGTGCGGCGTCTCCCGCGCCAATGTGATCTACACCGGCGGCGGGCACTGCTATGTGCTTCTGCCCAACACCCCCGCCGTCCTCGAAGTGCTGGCCCAGTGGAACCGCCGCTTCAACGGCTGGCTGCGGCAGCAATTCGGCACCCAGCTGTTTCTGGCCCATGCCCGGAGCGCCTGCTCCGGCAACGACCTGACCAACACCCCCGCCGAAAGCAGCCCTTATAAAGAGCTGTTCCGCCGGGTGAACTGCCTGCTGGAGCAACACAAATTCCACCGCTATACTGCGGACGATCTGCGGCAGCTGAACGACACGGCCTCCTACCCGGACGGGCGGGAATGCAAGGTGTGCGGCACCAGCGCCAACCTGAACGAGGACCTCTGTCCGTGGTGTAGGATGTTCGTGGAGCTTTCCAGCAAAATCCAGAAGCAGTCGGTGTTCGTGGTCAGCCGCATGGCGTCCAAGGCGGATGCCTGCCCGCTGCCCGCATTGGACGGAGGGGAGGAATACCTGACCCTGACCACGGTGGACACAGCCCGAATGCGGCTGAGCAGCGCAGAGGACATTGTGCGGGTTTACACAAAAAATGCACCCTTTACCGGACTGACCTACAGCACCAACCTGTATGTGGGCGACTATGCTGCCAGCAACGAGATGGAAAAGCTGGCCGACCAGTCCGAGGGCATCCGCCGCATTGCGGTGTGCCGAATGGATGTGGACAACCTCGGCCAGGCCTTCATTTCCGGCTTCGAGCAGGAAACTGAGAGCGACCCGGTTCGGCGGATGCATTACGTCACCCTGTCCCGCACGGCGGCATTCTCCCGGCAAATGTCGCTGTTCTTCAAGTGCTACATCAACGACATTCTGCAGGGGCTGCAGGTGGCCATCGTCTACGCAGGCGGCGACGACGTTTTTCTGGTGGGCGCATGGAATGACATTCTGGAGGCCGCCCAGCGCATCCAGAGCAAGTTTTCCGCATTTTCCTGCGGGGCGCTGACCCTGAGTGCCGGCATCGGCATTTTTGACGACCACTATCCCATCCGGCTTTCGGCCGAAGAAACTGCGGAACTGGAAGAAGCGGCCAAACAGATGGACGGCAAAAATGCCGTGGCTTTGTTCACGCCGGAGCGTAAGGCCGTGCGGGATGCTAGGGAAAACCTTCTCGTGCAGCCAGAGCAGGGGCATGTTTACAAATGGGATACCTTGCGTGATGAGGTCCTTGGCGAAAAAGTAGCGTGCCTGCAAAGTTTCTTCAACAATGCTGACAGCGAGCATGGCAACGCCATGTTGTACAACCTACTGGCCCTGCTGCGGGAGGCGGAGAATGACCGCATCAACCTGGCCCGCTATGCCTATGTACTGGCCCGGCTGGCCCCCAAAAAGAACGCCCCGGAATACCGGAACTACAAGGCGTTTTCCGACAAGATGATGGAATGGGCGATGGACGCCGGCCAGCGGCGCCAGCTCATCACGGCGATCTACATCCATGTATACCAGCACAGAAAGGGTGGCGAAAAAGATGGCATCATATGACAACAAGCACGGCGGCTTTCAACAGCAAAAAAGACTGCCGCCGGAAATCAGGCCGCAGAAAGTGCCAGACGATTATGTTGACCAGGCCGAAAAAATCATGCGCAGCCTGATGGGCAACAAAAAATCTGTGACCACTAGCAAAATTCGCGGTATGCTGAGCATGGTGAGCGAAATCTACAACAAGGAAAATCGCAGCACCAAGAAAGAGCTGCGGGAGGAAACTGTAATCAAGCTCAATCTGATGCGGGTGCGTGTGGCATACGAGTATGGCCGCGATACAGGCGAAAAAGCAGGAAAAGACCCTGTGACAGGAAAAAGCATCACGATTTATCCGGTGCAGGACTTTATCACACAGGCAAAACTGCTGGAATACCTCAAGGGCATTTCCAACGACCGCGCGGATCTGATTCGGTTTGCACATTACATGGAAGCGCTGGTTGCGTATCACCGCTACTTCGGCGGCAGGGAGGGTTGAGTTATGTACGGAAAAATTCTGATCCGGTGCGACCTGGAAGTGCGCACCGGCATGCACATCGGCGGCTCGTCTGCCTTTTCGGCCATCGGCGCAGTGGACAGCCCCGTAGTGCGTGATCCTTACACCGGTTACCCCATTGTGCCCGGCAGCAGCCTGAAGGGCAAACTGCGCACCCTGCTGGCGCGCAGCCGCTGCCAGGACATTGAGAACATGCCCGATTTTGATCAGGACGATGAAGTGATTCTTCGGCTGTTCGGCTCCTCGGAGCCGGTGCGCCGCTCCCGCCTGCAGTTTGCGGATGCCTTTCTGTCCAACGCCGATCAGCTCGCCAATGTGGGCGTGACCGAGGTCAAAACCGAAAACGCCATTTCCCGCGCCAATTCCGTTGCAAATCCCCGGCAGATCGAACGCGTGATCGCCGGTGCAAAATTTGCCGTGCGCATTGTCTACGAGGTCACCGATCCTGATCAGATTCATGAGGACCTTGCGCTGCTGGCGAAAGGCATGAAACTGCTGCAGATGGATTATCTGGGCGGCCATGGCTCCCGCGGCAGCGGGCGGGTCAGCCTGAAAAACTTTGCGCTGGAAAGCTACGGCGCACCGGCAGACCGCGATGAATTAAAAGCCCTCTTTGATGAGGTGGACAGCTATGAACTATTTCCTGTTTAAACTCCAGTTCGACACTGCCGTTCACTTCGGCAGCTCCGACTCGGCTCTTTCGCTCTACACCTCGGAGGAAACACTTCGGGCGGACACCCTGTTTTCCGCGCTGTGCCATGAGTCCCTGGCCCAGCACGGAGAAGCAGCCTTGCAGCAGCTGTGCAGCGAAGTACAGCAGGGCAAATTTCTGCTCAGTGACCTGATGCCCTACCACGATGAGACCTTCTATCTGCCCAAGCCCATTGCCCCCTCTGAATCCACCGAAGAAGTGGAGACCAACCTGCGCAAAAAAGTAAAGAAGCTGGCCTGGCTTCCCGTTCTGCGCTTTGACGAGTACGCCAGAAGCCTTCATGCCGGCCACTTTGACCCGGGCAAAAAAGGCTGCGAAGTGTGCACCGGCTTCGGCACCCATTTTGAGCAGACCAAAGCCGCTGTACCGGCACAGGGGGATGCGCGGCCCTATCAGGTCGGGCTGTTCCGGTTTGCGCCGGACTGTGGGCTGTATTTCATCTTCGGATGTGCCGAGGAGCGGCAGGCCGAAGCGCTGGAACATTTGCTAAAGGGGCTTGGCATGACCGGTATCGGCGGAAAGGTCAGCGCAGGTTACGGCAAATTTCACGTTGTGGACACGATCCTGCTCAACGAACCCTTTGACACGCAGACAGAATGGCTGTACCGGGCACTTGCGGCGGATCATGCCGCACAGCAACTTTTGCTGACCACCAGCCTGCCGCAGGACACTGAACTGGACAGTGCACTGGAAGTGGCCTCCTTCCAGCTGGTGCGGCGCAGCGGCTTTATGGCGTCGGACCATGTGGATACTCCACAGAAGAAAAAGACCCAGTATTTTCTGGCAGCCGGGTCGGTGCTGCAGCATCGGTATCAGGGCGCATTGTACGATGTCAGCCTAGTGGAATCCCATCCGGCCTACCGCTATTCCAAGCCGATCTTTATGGGGGTGAGCTTATGACACAGCAGGATCATCTGCAAATGTTCGACCTGATTCTTACCGCCTGGTCTCCCCTGTTCGTAGGAAATGGACGCAGCTATACAAAAAAGGAATACATGCACGACATCCGCAGCGGCAAGGTTTCCTTTTTCGACGCGCAAAAATTCTTCAGCTTTCTGGTCGAGCGCGATCTGGTGGAAAAATACACCCAGTTCATGCTGAGTGGGCAGTCGAGTCTTTGGGAATTTCTGACAAGAGACTGCCGCATCCCGGACACCGACCTGAAGCCGCTGACCCGGTATCAGGTCGCCGTTGGGGACGCGCTGGATGCCTCCCACTCACTGAAAGAAATCCACGCCTTCCAGCGGGATGCCTATGGCCGGGCCTATGTTCCAGGCAGCAGTGTCAAAGGTGCCCTGCGCACCGCGTGGCTGCTGAACGCTGTGCTGGATGACACCACCGCCAAGCATACATTGCCTTCCGGGCGCAAAGCAGCGTTTCCGGAGGAAGATTATGTCAACCTGCTGCGGCTGAACCAGAAGCGGCGTTCGGACGCTGTCAACAGCATCTTCCACGGCATCCAAATTTCCGACAGCCAGCCCATCCCGGACGAGCGGATGATGTTGACCGGAAAGTTCGATGCGAATATGCAAGGCGGCTTTCCGCCAAATTCAAAGCACGGTGTTCCGCTGTGCCGGGAATGCGTCGCGCCCAACACCCGCATTCGGTTCCGCCTGACGCTGGATCAGTCAATTCTCAAAGGACGCATCACGAAGGAAACTCTGGAACATGCCATTCAGCGCTACGATGCCTACTATCAGCAGACCTACGGCCGGAAATTCACCCCGCCCACCGGCAGCGTCAGCCTGCCGCGGCAGCCGTACCTGATTCTGGGCGGCGGTGCCGGGTTCTTTTCCAAGTCGCTGGCATATCCCTATCTGGGGGAAGAGCGGGGCCTGCACTGGACAGCAGATCTGATGACGCAGATGTTCCGGGGTCATAAGCATGAGCGAGATGCCGAAAACGGCATTTCGCCCCACACGATGAAATACGCCCGATTCAATGGCCGATTCTACCCGTATGGATACTGTGGGGTGAGCATTGTATGATCGACCAACTGCAATTTGTTCTGACGCCGCCGGAAGGGGTTCGCGTGCCGCAGGCATATGCCTACCGCCTGTACGGGTGGCTGTTGGAACAGCTTTCATCGGAACTTGGGGATACTCTGCATGAACAGGGTGAACATCCGGTCTCGCAGTTCCTGTACTTCTCCCCGGAAAGGCAGGCCCTTGTGTGGACGGTCAATCTTCTGAACGACGAGCTTCGTCAGGCTGCGGTGCCGATTCTGGAACAGGTGCAGCAGATCCAGCTGCATGATTTGCCGCTCCACGCGGAATTGCTCAGCCGGGCGCAGCCTGTATCGGCGCAGCAGCTCATCTGCGCCGGGCGCGATCAGGCCGCAAACCGTGCAAAGCTGACGTTCCGTTCTCCCTGCGCATTCAAGCAGAACGGCCGGTATGCGATCTATCCCCAGGAGACGCTTGTTCTGCAAAGCCTCATCCAGCACTGGAACAGCGCCTTCCCTGAATGTGCCCTGACCGACCCGGACGCATTCCAGGCGCTGGCACAAGGGCTGCGCATTCTGGATTATGATCTGAGAACCACACGTTACCTGCTGAAAGAGGCCCGCATCCCGGCCTTCCGGGGCAGCATGACCCTGGAAGCCCGGCTTGCGCCGCCGCTGCTGGCGCTGTGGAATGCACTTCTGACCTTTGCCCCGTTCGGCGGCATCGGAATCAAAACGACCCTTGGGATGGGTGGGACGGAAGCGGAATTTATTCCGGCGCGTTTTCCGGATGGCCACAGGGCGGCTTTATAAAAAGCCTGCCGCTGCACATTCTGCCGACATGCCCCTGGCAACGCCGAAACCACCTTACTGAACCACTTAAACCAACCGCCCCCTGTGCAGAGAAGGTTTCTCCGCACCGGGGGCGGTTTTGTCTGTCATTCCTCTTTTTTCATTTTGAACAGGACCCTCAGCAGCCCTGCCAGACATTTTGGGCTTCTCACCACGATCACCTGCATTCCGCGCTCCTCCCTTCGCTGCTCGCCCGGCACACCGGGGCGGACGGTTTTGCTGCATCTGCCCCAGTATATCCACGCGAAGGCCAGTTTGTGACGGCGGCCGCGGCTTTTTTGTGCCAATGGTGCAAAGCAGGAATGCGCGCCCAGCCCGTTTACAGCTCCGCGCCGTCGCCCAGGGTGGAAATCACCACAACTGGCCCCTTCGCTACCGTCATCTCCACCTCGTTTGCAGCGAAGGCGTTGCTCACCGCAAGGGGGAAATCCGCCGTGAGGGTCCCGTCCTCCAGCGGGTACTTTGCCCCCCGGATGCACACGCCCTCCGCCTTGCCCTCCAGCGGAAACAGCGAGAAGTAGGTCCAATTTTCCCGGGCAAGGCGCAGCGGCCGCCCGGGCATCAGGTACTGCACTCGGCTGCGCTCATCCTCCAGAATGGCCCGCACCCCCTGCTTTTCCAACCACAGGCCGGTTGCGAGGTTGGCCAGCGTATGCTCCATGCGCAGGCCGCCCAGCGCGCCCAGCAGCGTTACCTGCGAAAAGCCCTTTTGGGCGGCCAGGCGGGCCGCGTAGTGGGTGTCGGTGTCGTCCTTCTCCCGGGGCAGCACCAGCAGCTCGCCCTCGCCCAGGCCCTCCGGCCGGCGGGAGCTGTCAAAGTCCCCCAGCACCAGATCCGGCACAAGTCCCAGCCGCCGGGCATTGTGCCAGCCCGCGTCGCAGGCGATCACATAATCGCCCGGCTGCCAGCAGCGGCGCAATTCTTCGCTCACCGGGCAGGCGGACAAAATCAGGCAGTGGTTGGTTCGTTCCATATGGGTTCTCTCCTCTTTCGCTCCGGCCGCCCCAACACAGAGGGCGCTCAGGCGGATTTTAAAAAGCCGCCGCTCGGGCAGGGCCCTAGTTTTGCCCCGCGCCTGAACGGCGGTTTTCTGGTTTCTGTGTTAGGGGCGGCTCAGCGCAGCTCCCACTCCTTCACCTGCTTGGCCTCGTCGTACATGGCGGCGTAGCTGTCGTAGCGGGTGGGCATAATTTCGCCCGCCTCCAGCGCCTGCTTGACGGCGCAGCCCTTTTCGCCCCGGTGGGCGCAGCCGGTGAACTGGCACTGCCCGAAATACGGCTCGAACTCCGGGAAGGCGTGCTGCAGGTTCTCCTTGGGGATGTAGCAGGCCCGCAGGGTGTCCAGGCTTGCGAAGCCGGGGGTATCGGCCACCCGGCCGCCCAGCACCTCAAAAATCTCCACTTCCCGGGTGGTATGGCGGCCGCGGCCCAGCTTCTGGCTGATGCTGCCGGTCTGCTGGGCCAGCTCCGGGGCAAGCGCATTCATCAGGGTGGATTTGCCCACGCCGGAGTTGCCGCAGAAGGCACACAGCCGCCCGGCGATCCAGCCCCGCAGTTCGTCCAGCCCCGCGCCGGTTTTGTAATCCACTTTGATGAACGGAATGGGCGTTTTTTCGTAGATCTCCGCCAGGCTGTCGGTGCTGGCCAGGTCGCCCTTGGTGCACACGATCACCGGCTGCACGCCCTTATCCACCGCAATGGCGGTGAGCTTATCCAGCACCAGGGTGCTGGGCACCGGCTGCACGGTGCTGGCCACAATGAACAGCACATCCAGGTTGGCCACCGGCGGCCGGATGAACACATTTTTGCGGGGCAGGATCTCGGCGATGACCCATTGGCCCGCCTCCTGCTCCAGCTGGACCTCATCCCCGGCCACGGGTGTGATGTGCCGCTTGCGGAAAATGCCCTTGGCCTTGCACTCCACGATCTCCGTGCCCGTCTGCACATAATAGAAGCCGCCGATGCCCTTGGTGATATAACTCATGCCCTGCCTCATTCTCCGCTGCTGGCGGAATCGCCTTCGTCGGAGCTGTTCTCGTTGTTGTCGTCTTCGCTGTTGTCGTCTTCGTCACTGTGGTCCGGCTCATGGTAGTTGCCGTCCTCATCCCACCAGCCCTGATCTTCGCTGGCGGCCGGTTCCGGCCCGATGGAGATGGCCACGTTGACGCCGCTGTTCATGCGCACCTTGCTGCCCGCGGCGGGGCTCTGGTCCACAATGGTACCGGCCGGAAGGTCACTGTACGTCTCCGTCACGCTGCCGATGCGCAGATTTGCACTGCGCAGGCTGGTCACGGCGTCCTCCTGACTGCTCAGGCCGATCAGGTTGGGCACCGTGCGGTTGATGTCCACCTGCTGTTTGCTCACATACACGATCACCTGGGCGCCGCTGGCCAGCGAGGTACCGGCCTCCGGCTCGGTGCGGATCACTGTGCCCACGGGCACGCTGTCATCCACGGTCAAGCGCTGCACCACCGAAAGCCCCTGCTCCCGCAGGGTCTCCACGGCCTGGTCCTGACTCATGTTGGTCACGTCCTTCACCTGCACCCAGAGAGTGCCCAGGCTCACCTTCAGGGTGACCTTCTGGCCCACCTTGACGGTGCGGGGCGGCTTGGGCGTCTGGCTGTAAATGTAGCCCTCCTCGTAATTCGAGTTGTACTCTTCCACATAGGTGATGGAGAACTTTTTGCTGTAATCGGAATTGCCCTCCACATCGGACTTGCTCATCCCCACAAAGTCCACCAGATCCACATCCTCCCGGTTGCTGAACAGGGCGTTGGTGGAGTTGGTGAAGATCAGGTAGCACAGCACGATGGAGCCGATCAAGAACGCCATGGCCATGCCTGCCATGGCCGGGATGAAGTAACTGCCGTTTTTGTGCTTCCGGCCCTTGCGGGGGGCCGCTTTCGGGGCGGATTTCGGGGCCGCCTTGCCCTTGTGGGCACCGGTTTCTGCCATGGTCGATTCACTTCCTGCCTTTTTGTTCTGTCTCGCGGGCCGGGCGGCGGGGCGGCTCACCGGGGTGGGGGCCGCATCGCCCAGATATTTGTACTCAAACTGAATGCTGGGGTCCTGCTTGAACTGGCGGATGGCCTCCAGCATGGCCGGGGCGCTCTGGTAGCGGTCCCGATGGTCCTTGGCCATGGCCTTGCAGCAAATCTCCGAAAGGCCCGTCGGCAGGTCCGGCATCAGCTTGCTCAGGGGCACCGCCTCATCCGAGATCTGCTTGATGGCCACCGAAACCGCGCTGTTCGACTCAAACGGGAGCTTGCCCGAAAGCATCTCATACATCATCACGCCCACCGAGTAAATGTCGGTGGTGGCGTCGGTGGGCATTCCCTTGGCCTGCTCCGGGCTGATGTAATGCACCGAGCCGATGGCCTTATCCCCCAGGGCATAGTTTTCCGCCTGGGAGAAGCGGGCAATGCCGAAATCCATCAGCTTGACCTGACCGTTGGACTGCAGCATGATGTTCTGCGGCTTTACGTCCCGATGCACCACGCCCTTGCTGTGGGCGTGGCTCAGCGCCTCCAGCACCTGGGTGATGAAATGCAGGGTCTCCTTCCAGGTCAGGGGGCCGCCCCGCAGCGACAGGTACTCTTTCAGCGTAATGCCGTCCACATACTCCATCACCATATACTGAATCTTATCCGTCACCGATACATCATACACTTTTACAATGCCGGGATGGTTCAGGATGGAAATGGCCTTGGATTCATTTTTGAAGCGGCGCACCATCTCTTCGCTCTCGGTGCACTCTTCCTTCAGAATTTTCACCGCGACCGTGCGCTGTTCCTTCAGGTCCATGGCCCGGTAGACGTTGGCCATGCCGCCCTCGCCCACCAGCTCTTCCAGCAGGTAACGGCCGTCCAGCTTTTTACCGATCAAATTGTCCATTTTACCCCTCCGTAGGTTCCATGCCCAGCAGCAGCACCGTCACATTGTCGGTGCCGCCACCTTCCAGGGCCATCTGCACAAGGCGCTCCGCCGCCGCAAAAAAGCCGGTGTTTGAAAGCGCAGCTGCAATGGCCTCATCCGGCACCATATTGGTCAGACCATCGGTGCACAAAAGCAGCTTATCGCCCGCCTTCAGCTCCAGCTGCTGGTACTCCGGCCGCACATCCTCCCGCACGCCCAGCGCCCGGGTGATGAGGTTTTTGCCGGGGTGGCTGGCGGCCTGCTCCGGCGTAATGCTGCCGGCCTCCACCAGCTGCTGCACCATGGAATGATCCCGTGTGAGCTGGGTGAGCTGCCCTTCCCGGAAGAGATACGCCCGGGAATCGCCCACGTGCACAATGTGTGCCTGGCTGCCGTGCGCATAGGCGCACACGCCCGTGGTGCCCATGCCCTCGTCCTCTTCGTTCTGGGCGGCGTGGTGCCAGATGCACTGGTTCATCACCTGAAAGCCCTCCATCAGGAAGGCCTCTTCCTTGCCGGGGGCCGGTTCGCCCGGATGAGCCTGCCAATAGGCCTCCATGGCATCCGCCGCCAGATGGGCAGCCAGGCGGCCGCTGTTCGCCCCACCCATGCCATCGCACACCAGCGCCCAGGCGGAACCGTCTGCAAAGCGGACGGCCCGATAGCAATCCTGATTTTCTGCGCGCACCCGGCCAATGTCGGTTTTTGCTGTGATCTTCATCCAATTTCCTCCCTTGGGTGGAACCCTGTGCGCTTTAAAACGCACCCTCTGGGATGGGCCTTTTCCGCAGCACACCGGCCGCGGAAGCATTTATTACTGCCGGTTCATTCCCCGGCGCGGGCATCCTCCCGGCGCAGCTGGCCGCAGGCGGCGCTGATGTCGCTGCCCAGGCGGCGGCGCACGGTGGCGTTTACGCCAAGCTCCTCCAGCTTCTGCTGGAAGCGACGCACATTCTCCGCATCGCTGGCGGAATAGGGGCTGCCGTCCACCGGATTGATGGGAATCAGGTTGACGTGCGCCCCCATGCCCCGAATCAGCCCGGCCAGCTGGCGGGCGATGGCCTCCGAGTCGTTCACGCCCCGCACCATGGAATATTCAAAGCTGATGCGCCGGCCAGTGGTGGTCTGATAGCGGCGACAGGCGGCGATGAGCTGCTCCACCGGATAGGCGTCGTTCACCGGCATCATGCTGCTGCGCAAGGCGTTGTTCGGCGCGTGCAGCGAGATGGACAGGGTGAGCTGCAGCTTCTCCTGCGCCAGCCGGTCGATCATGGGCACAAGGCCGCAGGTGGACAGGCTGATGTTCCGCATACCGATGTTGGCCCCTTCCGGGTGGCTGATGAGGTGCAGAAAGCGCAGAACCTCCTCGTAGTTGTCCAGCGGCTCGCCGATGCCCATGAGCACAATGTGGGAGATCCGCTCCCCAATGTCCCGCTGGGCGGCGTACACCTCGGCCGCGATTTCGCCCGCCATCAGGTTGCGCACCCGGCCCGCCTGGGTGGAGGCGCAGAACCGGCAGCCCATGCGGCAGCCCACCTGGGTGGACACGCACACCGTGTTGCCATAGTGGTAGCGCATCACCACCGTTTCGATGCAGTTGCCGTCCGCCAGCTGGAACAGATACTTCACCGTACCGTCCTTGGACTGCTGACGGCGGCGGATCTGAGGCGCCGCGATGAACCAGTTCTCCTCCAGCTTGGCCAACAGGGCCTTGGGCTGGTCGGTCATCTGGGAAAAGGCCGTCACCTGCTTCTGGTGCAGCCAATGAAAAATCTGCTTGGCCCGAAAGGCCGGCTGGCCCATTTCGCGAACCACGCCGCCCAGTTCTTCCAGGCTCAGGGATGAAATGCACTGCTTTTCCATGGTCAATCCTTCTCCAGTACGGCAATGAAAAAGCCGTCCATTCCCTCGCCGTCCGGCAGCAGGGTCATTCCGCCATTGCTCACCCGGGCGGTGGGGGGCGTCATCCAGGGGGCGGCCAGGCGCCAGCCCGGCTGTTCCTTCAAAAAGGCCCGGATGATCGCTTCGTTCTCCATGGGGTTGATGGTGCAGGTGGAGTACACCAGCCGCCCGCCGGGCTTGACATAGCCCGCAGCGGTGCGCAGGATCTTCGCCTGCAGAGCGCACAGCTCCTCCAGCCCCTCCAGCGTTTTATAGCGGATGTCCGGCTTTTTGGCCAGAATTCCCAGGCCCGAGCAGGGCACGTCGCACAGCACCCGGTCGGCCTCGCAAAGCTCCGGGTTGTACTGGGCGGCATCCTGCCGGGTAACGATAGTATTGGTGATGTGGCACCGCTCTAAGCTGCGGAAGATGAGCTGCAGCCGGTTGATGGCCACATCGCAGCTGTACAGCCGGCCCTCATTGTTCATGCACTGAGCCAGCGTCACCGTTTTGCCGCCGGGGGCCGCACACAGGTCCAGCACCTTCTGCCCCGGCCGGGCGTCCAGGCTCAGGGCTGCCAGCTGTGAGGCCAGGCCCTGCACATGGTACAGCCCCCGTGCAAAGGCCTTGGTGGCCGCCGGGCTGCCCTCAAACTTCGCCAGCAGACTGCCGGGCACCGGGCCTTCCACCGCCTCCGTGCCCTCCTGCTTCAGCTGGGCAATGAGGGCGGCCGGGGTGGTTTTCAGGGTGTTCACCCGAAGGGCCGTGGGGGCCTGCCGGGCAAACGCCGCCATGATCTGCTCAGCCTGGCTGGGGTAATGCTTTTTCAGCAGCGCCGCCACCGGCCGGCTGACCGAGCAGGTCACGCTCAGCCGCTCCACCTCATCGGCAAAGGGGCCGAGCTGAACATTGCCAGCGCGGCGCAGAACCGCGTTCACCAGGCCCGAGGCACTGGTTTTGCCCAGGTTCTTGGTCAGATTCACCGACTCATTCACCGCCGCCGAAGCGGGCACATCCGTGTACTTGATCTGATACAAGCCGCACCGCAGCACCGCCCGCACCTGGGGGTCCAGCTTGGCCAACGGCTTTTGCAGGCAGGCGCTCAGGCAGGCATCCAGCGTGAGCAGATGCTCCAGCGTGCCGTAAAACAGCATACTTGCAAAGGCCCGGTCCCGCGGGGGCAGCTGGCTTTTTTCCAGCATTCCGTCCAGAACCAAGTTGGAATATCCGTTTTTCTCCTGGCGCATCAGCGCACAAACAGCCGTATAGCGTGCCTTGTCCATGCTTTCCTTTCCCCGCCGAAACGCAAGTCTGTCTCCGGCCGGCCTTTGTCGTTCCTTCACGGCCGGGGCAAAACTGCCCGGCCTGTTTCATCGTTGATCGGGTATCGCAAACCTGCAAAAAGCCCTTTTGGGCGATTTAATTGCAGCGCGTTCTGCGCAAAGAAGCGGCGCTGTGCCGTTTAGCCCTGCCCATGTGGCCCGCTTACAGCACCGGCATTCCGGCCTTTAAGCGGCGGCCGGCGGCCCAGGCGGTGCCCTCCATGGGCTTTTTGCCCTCCGGCACCACCTGGCACAGCTCCAGCGCGCCCTCGCCGCACTGCACCACCAGAGGCTTCGTGCTCAGCACCGTTCCGGGGGCCGCCTCTTCGCCGGGGTGCACCCGGCTGTCCAGCACCTTCACCTTTTTGCCCTCACACTCAAAATAAGCGGCGGGCCAAGGGTTCATGCCCCGCACCTGGTCGTGAATCACCTGGGCGGGCTGGTCAAAGGCAAAGCGGGCCATCTCCTTGGTGAGGGGCGGGGCCAGCGTGGCCTTTTCGTGGTCCTGAGGGGTGGGCACGGCCCGGCCCGCGGTGATCTCTTCAATGCAGCGGCAGAGGGTCTCGGCCCCCACCGCGGCCACCCGGTCAAACAGCTGGCCGCTGGTCTCCTCCGGGCCAATGTCCACCGGCTGCACCATCAGGATGTCGCCGGTGTCCAGCCCTTCGTCCAGCTGCATAATGGTCACGCCGGTGGTTTTGTCGCCGTGGATGACCGCCCACTGGATGGGCGCACTGCCCCGGTATTTGGGCAGCAGCGAAACGTGCAGGTTGATGCAGCCCTTGGGGGGAATCGCCAGCACTTCCGACGGCAGAATGCGCCCATAGGCCACCACCACGATCAGCTCCGGCGCAAGGGCGCGGATGTCCTCGGCGGCCTTGCCATCCCGCAGAGTACGGGGCTGATACACCGGGGTGCCGTGGGCCAGCGCCAGCTGCTTGACCGGCGGCGCGGTGAGCACCTGCTTGCGGCCCACGGGTTTGTCCTCCCGGGTGAACACGCCGCAGATCTCATGCCCGGCGGCGTACAGCGCCTCCAGACTCTGGGCGGCAATGTCCGGGGTTCCCATGAACAAAATGCGCATCAGTTCTCTTCCTCTTCGTCGTCCTCATAGAAATGGGTGGCCAGATCCATGATGGTGATGCCGTCCAGATGGTTGGACTCATGGCAGATGCACCGGGCCAGCATACCCTCGGCTTCGATCTCGAAGGGGTTGCCGTACCGGTCAAAGGCGCGGGCCTTCACCCACTTGGGCCGGGCGATCTCGCCGTTGCGGCCGGGGAAGGACAGGCAGCCCTCGTACAGGGTAACCATCTCGTCGGACTCCTCCAGAATTTCCGGGTTCACGAACTCGATGAACTTCAGGGGCGCGGTATCCTCCTGCCCCTCGGGAATGTCCCGCTCGTCAATGCTGATGAACACCCGGCGCATCACGCCCACCTGAGGGCCGGCCAGGCCGTAGCCGTTGGCATCGGCCAAGGTTTCCTTCATATCATCCAGCAAGGTAGCCAGACGGTCGTCAAACTTGGTCACCGGGCGGCAGACCTTTTTCAGAATGGGATCGCCGTCCTGTACAATATAACGCAGAGCCATAATTAAAATCCTCCTGTGGGCGCGGCCTTCGCGGCCCGCCGTTTATTTTTGGCAGCGGCGCACAAGCGGCATTTCTGCGGCCTGCGGCGCTGCCTTAAAATCTTTTTTCGTGTTTTTGCGGCCAATGCCGCCTTTTGTTAAAACGAGTCTGGGGGACAGAAAATTTCTTTTTGCCCCGGGTTTCTCGTTTTTTCGTGGTTCTTTTTGCCCGTTTACAGGTCTCCGTCCGAGTTCATGTCCACGGTCACCGCAGCGCGGGCGGGCAGACCCTCATCGCTGTAAAGGCCCAGCACCCGCCCCAGCATGGCCCGGAAGGCCCGGTCGTTGCGGCATTTGATGGTGAGCTTATACCGGTAGCGGTCGTTCACCATCAGAATGTTCATGGGGGCCGGCCCCAGCACCCGCAGGGGCATATCCGGCTGGCGGCTGGCTTCCTGCCGAAGCAGGGCGGCAAACCGGGCGGCGGCGGCCAGCGTCTGCCCATCCTGTCCGCCGTTGAAGCCCACCACGCAGATGCTGCAGAAGGGCGGGTACAACCCCAGCCGCCGGAAGGCCGCCTCCTGCTCAAAGAAGGCGTCGTAATCCTGCCGGGCGGCCAGCTGAAGCACCGGGTGCTCCGGGTTCGAGGTCTGAATGATGGCGTGGCCCGGCATATCCGCCCGGCCACCGCGGCCTACCACCTGGGTCACCAGGCTGAACACCGTTTCAAACGCGCGGAAGCTCTGGGAAAAGAGCAGGGAGTCAATGCCCACCACCCCCACCAGGGTGACCTTTTCAAAATCCAGCCCCTTGGCCACCATCTGGGTGCCCAGCATGATGTCGTACTCCTGCCGGGCAAAGGCGGCCAGCTTGCGCTCGTGGGCGTTTTTCTGGCTGGTGGTATCCTGATCCATGCGCAGCAGCCGGGCGGCGGGGAACAGCCCGGCCAGCTCCTCTTCCAGCTTCTGGGTGCCGAAGCCGGTGTAGCGCAGCGGGCCTCCACACTCCGGACAGGCGGTGGGCGGCGGGGTGATGGTGCGCCCGCAGTAGTGGCACAGCAGCCGGTTCTGGGCCTTGTGGTACACCATCGGCACGCTGCAGCTGGTGCATTTCAGCACCTTGCCGCAGTCGGCACACTGGGCCACCGTGCGGTAGCCCCGGCGGTTCAGCAGCAGAATGGTCTGCCGCCCGGCCTCCAGATTTTCACCGATGGCTCTGGCCAGCGGCAGGCTGATTTCGCCGGGGTTGCCCTTGGCCAGCTCCTGCCGCATATCCACCAGCTCCACCGTGGGCAGCGGCCTGCCCTCGTACCGGTGGGCCAGGCGCACCAGCTGGTAGCGCCCCGTTCGGGCCGCCTGAAAGGTCTCGATGCTGGGCGTGGCGGAGGCAAACAGCAGCAGCGCCCGGTGCTGGGCCGCCCGCGCCTTGGCCACATCGTGGGCCGCATAGCGGGGGGCGGATTCCGACCGGTAGGTGTGCTCCTGCTCCTCATCCAGAATGATCAGGCCCAGGTTCTGCAGCGGAGCAAAAATCGCACTGCGGGTGCCCACCACAATGTCGGCCCCGCCCTGCTGGATCATCTGCCACTGCACCAGCCGCTCCGTGTTGCTGAGGGCCGAATGCTGCACCGCCACCCGCGCACCGAAGGTGTCCTTCAGGCGGCGGATCATCTGGGGCGTCAGGCTGATCTCCGGCACCAGAATCAGCGCCTGCCGCCCAAGCTCCAGCGTGCGGCGGATCAGCTGAAGGAATACCAGCGTTTTGCCGCTGCCCGTCACCCCGTACAGCAGGGCCGCGTGGGGGGCGTGGTCCTCCAGATTCGGGGCCAGCTGGTCGTAAGCTCGCTGCTGCTCTTCGGTGAGGGCAGGCGGCGGTTCCGGGGCCGCAGTTTCGGCCGTTGTCATCGGCCGGGCGTCCTGATCCTCCCGCTGCTTTTCCGCCAGCCCCTTTTTCAAAAGGGCCTCCAGCACCGCCCGGGTCACGCCCTGAGCTTCCAGCTGGGCCGCCGTCTGGGGGCCGCCCGCCGCCAGAAGGTTCAGGGCCGTGCGCTGTTTGTCCGTAATGCGGCCACTGGCCTGCACGGGCCGGGCCGTGCGGTGGTAGCGCACCTCCTGCCGAAGCAGCTGCCGCCGCAGGGTGGGCTTGCCGTCCACCAGCTCGGGCCGGTACTGGGCCCCGTAGGGAATGATGGCCCGCACGGCCTCATAGTAGGTACAGAAGGTGCGTTCCTTCAAAAAATGCACCAGCTTCAGCAGATCCGGGGTCAGCCGGGCCTGCTCCGGGGCTGCTGCAAACAACTCCTTCAGCCGCGCCGGCTTTTCCGCCGCCGGTTCTTCCCCCACGGCCAGCACCACCGCCATGCGGGGGCGGTTGCCCCGGCCGAATGGCGCCAGAACCATGCTGCCCTCAAACACCTGCCCTTCCAGCTGCGGGGGCAGCCGGTAGGTGTACAGCTTATCGAAATGGAAGGTGGCATTGTCCACGGCCACCTGTACCGTGCTCATGGAATGCCCTCCCCTCCACGGTGCTGTTTTTCTCAGCCCTTCTGGTATTCCTGAATCATCTGGTACAGCTTCTCGGCACAGGTTTCCAGATCATCGTTCACCAGCGTGGCCGTGTACAGGGGGGCCTGCTCCACCTCGCGGCGGGCCGTGGCCATACGGCCCTGAATGGCCTCCTCGGTCTCGGTGCCGCGGCTGCGCAGGCGGTTTTCCAGCTCCTCCATGCTGGGGGGCAGCAGGAAGATGGTCAGCGCCTCCGGGTACAGCTTGCGGATGTTGCCCGCGCCCTCCACCTCGATGACCAGAATCACCGTGCGGCCCTGGGCAATGCGGGTGTCCACCTCATGCTTGGGGGTGCCGTACAGGTTGCCGTTGTACTGGGTGTACTCCAGAATTTCCCCGGCCTGCACCTTCTGCTGGAATTCCTCCCGGGTCATGTAATAATAGTTGACCCCCTCGGCCTCTCCCTCCCGCATGGCGCGGCTGGTGGCCGAGATGGAAACCTCGATTTCCGGGTGTTTTTCCCGCATGGTTTTTACCACCGTGTCTTTTCCGCAGCCGGAAGGCCCGGATACAACGACCAGATATCGATCTTTATTCATCTTCCAGTTCCTCCTCCAGATCCTCATTGCTGCTGTCCAGACGGTTGGCCACCGTCTCGGGCTGCACCGCCGAGAGAATGATGTGATCCGAATCCATAATGATCACGGCGCGGGTCCGCCGCCCATAGGTTGCATCGATCAGGGAGCCCTTGTCCCGGGCTTCCTGCACGATGCGCTTGATGGGGGCCGATTCCGGGCTGACAATGGCAATCAGCCGGTTGGCGCTGACCATGTTGCCAAAACCAATGTTGATGAGTTTCATCGCAACCTCCTGCTTTTCTCGCCGGGCCCGGCAGCCTGCAAGCGCCTGCCGCCGGATGCCGCACCGCTCACTCCAAATTCTGGATCTGCTCCCGGATCTTCTCGATCTCCGCCTTCATATCCAGTACCACCCGGGTGATCGCCAGGTCCTGACATTTGGAGCCGATGGTGTTGGTCTCCCGGTTCAGCTCCTGGGTGAGGAAGTCCAGCTTGCGGCCCACGGGGCCTTCGCCGTTCAAAATCTGCCGGTACTGGGCAATGTGGCTGTGCAGGCGCACCGTCTCTTCGTCCACGGCCGTCTTATCCGCAAAAATGGCCGCCTCGGTCAACACCCGCGCCTCATCCACGTTCCGGTCGGCCAGCAGCACCTCCAGCTTGGCGTACAGCCGCTGGGTGTACGCTTCCACCCGGGCGGCGCTGTTCTGCTCCACCTGAGCCACGTCCTCCTCCAGGTGATCCAGCTTGCCCAGCAGGTCCTGCCGGAGCTTTTCGCCCTCCACAGCCCGCATATTCAAAAAGTTCTGAAGAGCCTCGGCGCACACCGCGCTCACGTCACGGCTCAGCTGTTCCTCGTCCACCTGTGCCGTGCGCACGGTCAGCACATCCGGCAGGCGGGCCAGGGTTTCCACGGTCGTGGCGTCCTTCACGTCCAATGCGTCGCTCAGCTGGCGCAGCGCACTGCGGTAGCTGCGGGCCAGCTCCAGGTTCACATCCACCACCTGCTCCTGGGCGCCGCTGCTCTGCATCTGCAGGCTCAACTCCACCTTGCCGCGGCTGATGGAGGCCCCCAGCATCTTTTTCAGGCTGTCGTCCAGAAAGGCACAGCTTCTGGGCAGGCGGGACGAATACTCAAAATAGCGGGAGTTTACGCTCTTGATCTCCACCGTAATGTCCCGGCCGTTCAACACGGCCTTGGCCCGTCCGTAGCCGGTCATACTCAACGCCATAAATGCTTCCCCTCTCCTCGTTCACCAAAGGCCCGCCCTTCCGGCAGGCTTCGGCCTTGGCTTTTTCGCCTCTTGGTTCCGCCGCCGCGCATGGCGGCAGAAATCGACTTTACATATGTATTTAATAATACTATTATTCTCCTTTTGTTGCAAGCCAAAGACGCTGATTTTCGCAGATTTACTCGCATTTTCTCATGTTTGCTCAAATTCTTCCCACGGGATGCAGTCTCAACCCACCGTTTGGAAAAAGCGCAGGAGAAAACCGGCCCGCCGTTCCTAGAACGGGCGGCTGATTGGGGGGCCTTGCGCAGTGCCGCCCGGCAAGCCACAAGCCAAATGGCTGCTTCATCCCGCCGGTTTCCCTCCGGGCGCACAAACAGCCTGGCATTTCTGCCGAGGCATTTCCTGCCCCCGGATGCCCATTCGCTGCCGAGGGCCTTTGCCGCTGGATATTTGAAAAAACGAATGGAGAACCTCAGATTTTTTCAAACTGCGGACAGAATAATTTTAGCTTATTTTCGTGCTTTTTCATGTATGTTTTCGTATTTCAGAAAGAAAATTTGATTTTCTGCAAAAAAGCCGTTGACATTTTCGGGTTCAACTGCTATAATGAGCAAGTCGTCAGGAACGACACCAAACCCGTGGGGGTGTAGCTCACTTGGGAGAGCGCTTGAATGGCATTCAAGAGGTAAGGGGTTCGATCCCCCTCATCTCCACCACAAACCAGATTGCTTCGGCAATCTGGTTTTTTCGTTTTTCCGAGCCTTTTCTGTTTCCGCGGCTTTTCATGACTCTTATTTTAGTGAATGCATGATTCGATGCATAAAATGCCCACAGCAATCTTTTGATGTTATTTGCAGCCATCTGTCTGAGGCCCTGCGGCCATCTTTGATTTTATAATATTATCTATAATTTTATAGTCTCGTAATTCACCAGCCTCGCGCCCTCGCCTCTTCCCCAGCGCCCCAAATGCGATGCGCAATCGCACAAACCAATCAAAATGCAACGCAAAAACGCCCGGCCCTCTGCCAACGCAGAGAACCGGGCGCTTTTTAATCAAATTTCACGCAATTCCGCGCACAATCAGCCGGAAAACCGTGTCAAGAACTGGCGGGTGCGCTCTTCACGCGGGTGGTCGATGACCTGTTTGGCCGGGCCTTCTTCCACCACAATGCCGCCGTCCATAAACATAATGCGGTCGGCCACATCGCGGGCGAAGTGCATCTCGTGGGTAACGATGATCATGGTGGTTTTGCGGTCGGCCAGATCCCGCAGCACCCGCAGAATCTCCCCGGTCAGCTCCGGGTCCAGGGCGCTGGTGGGCTCGTCAAAGCACAGAATGTCCGGGTGCAGCGCCAGGGCGCGGGCAATGGCCACGCGCTGCTGCTGGCCGCCGGAGAGCTGGTGGGGGTAATGTCCCGCCCGCTGGGAAAGCCCCATCTCCGCCAGCAGGTTCATGGCCTGCTCTTCCAGCTGAGCATGAATCTGTTTTTTGTTGGCCTTATAATCCGGCCGCTCCTTTGCCAGCAGCTCGCCCGCCAGCATCACGTTCTGCAGGGCGGTGTACTGGGGGAACAGGTTGAAGTTCTGGAACACCAGCCCGAAGTGCAGCCGCTTTTTGCGGATCTCACTCTCCTTCTGGGTGGCGGGGTCCGCCGCGTCCCACATCACTTCATTGCCCACCCGGATGACGCCGGTGTCGGGCCGCTCCAAAAAGTTCAGGCAGCGCAGCAGCGTGGTTTTGCCGGAACCGGACGACCCGATGATGGCCAGGGCCTCGCCCTGCTCCAACGTGAGGGAAATGTCCTTGAGAACCTTGGTCTCACCAAAATTTTTGCCGATGCCGGAGGCTTCAAGCAATGCCATATTCGTTCCTCCTTCTCAGCAGCGGAAATAATCCATTTTTTTCTCGGCCCAGTTGAACAGAATCGTAAGCACACCAACGAACAGCAGGAAGAAGATCGCGGTGGAAAACAGCGGCCAGATCAGGCCCTTGGCGCTGTACTCCTTGGCCATCATGATGATCTCCTTGTTCGCAATGGTGTTGGCCAGCGAGGTGTCCTTCACCAGCGTGATGATCTCGTTGCCCATGGGGGGCAGAATGCGCTTGATCACCTGCAGCAGGGTCACCTTGAAAAAGATCTGGGGCTTGGTCATGCCCAGAACCTGGCCGGCCTCGGTCTGGCCCTTGGGAATGGCCTCAATGCCGCCCCGGTAGATCTCGGAGAAGTAGCAGGCGTAGTTGATGGCAAAGGCCACCACCGCCGCCACCATGCGGCCGCCCGCGCCGGTGGGCCAGGGGTTGTTCATGCCCATCAGGCCGGGGCCCAGGTAGATCACAATGATCTGAAGCATCAGGGGCGTACCGCGGATGATCCAGACGAATACCTTCACAATGCCGCTCAACGGCTTGAACCGGCTCATGGAGCCGAATGCGACCACCAGCCCCAGCGGCAGCGCAAACAGCAGGGTCAGAAAGAACAGCTCACAGTTGAGCAGAAACGCGCTCATCAAGCGCTCAAAGATCACACTCACAAAAACACACCCATCATTCGTTCATTCTAAAGGCAAGCGGCCGAACACGGCAATACCGCACAGTTCCTGCGAACCGTGCGGTGCTGCCCCGTTTTTATGTTTCGTTTTCGAGATTAGTCGGCCAGAGCCAGGTCGTACTTGGCAGCCAGGGCTTCCAGCGTGCCGTCGGCCTTCAGCTCGTCAAAGGCGGCGTTCACAGCCTCGGCGGCATCGCTGCCCTTGCGGAAGGCCACGCCGTACTCCTCGGCGTTCAGCTCGTCCACGATCTTCAGGTTGGCGTAGTCGGTGCCCTCACCGATCATGGCGTTGGCCAGGGTCAGGTCCAGAATCGCAGCGTCCGCGGTGCCGGCAGCAACCTCCATCAGGCAGTCGGTCTGCACGCTCTTGGAGACGTAATCGGCCTGAGACAGGTTCTCGTCGTCCTGAATGGCGCTCTCACCGGCGGAACCGGCCTCGGCCAGGACGGTTTTGCCCACCAGGTCCGCGGTAGAAGCGTACTCAGTGCCGTCCTTCACCACGACCACCTGGGCATTCTTGGCGTAAGCCTTGGTGCAGGCAGCGTTGGCCATGATCTCATCGGTCAGGGTCATGCCGTTCCAGATGCAGTCGATGCTCTTGGCATCCAGCTCCACGATCTTGGTATCCCAGTTGATCTCCACGAAATCCGGCTCCACGCCCAGCTTCTCGCACACGGCGGTGGCCAGCTCGGTGTCAAAACCGGTGAAGTTGCCCTCGTCGTCGGTGTAGTTCATGGGGGCGTACACGGTGTAGCCGATGACCATCTTGCCGTTGCCCTTGATGTAATCCAGATCGCTGTCTGCGGCAGCGGAGGAGGAAGCGGCTTCCGAAGAGGCAGCCTCAGAAGAAGCGGCGGAGGAGCTGGCGGAAGAACCGCATCCAGCCAGCAGGCTGACGGACATGCCCAGCGCGGCGAGCAATGCAATCGTCTTTTTCATGGAACTTCATCCTTTCTTTTCTGTGCGGCCGCGCGGGTCTCTCTGCCGCGCCCCCTCTGGCCGGGCCAATGCCCGCTGCCTTCCGCACATCATCGCTTTACTATAATAGCATGGTGATGTGATGTTGCCAAGGGGTTTTGAAAAATTTTTACTGTTTTGATACTCTCTACCGCGGCTTGCTCCGCCGTCCTGCACAGAATTACGGCGCGGTCGCGGTACCGCCTGCCTTTTTCTGCAGGATGGCGCGCCGATGTTCCGTGGGGGTACAATGGTACACCTCCCGGAACGCGCGGGCAAAATAGCCCATTTCCTTAAATCCGCACTGCCGCCCCACTTTGGCCACCGGCCAGTCGGTGTCCTCCAGCAGCTGGGCCGCCTGCTGCACCCGAAACGTTTTCACATACTGCATGGGGGTGGTGCCGATCACCGCATGGAAGCACCGCAGGCATTCGCTGGCGCTCAGCCCGGCGCTGTGGGCAATCTGCGATGCCGTCAGCGTCTCGGCAAAATGCTCCTGCACAAATTTCAGCATGGTCTTCATGCGCTGGCCGTCCCGGCCGGTGTGGTCCGGCGGGCACTCAGGCCGGGCAATGCGCTTTTCCTCCAAAAGGAACACGGCCTGGCTCAACTCCTGCCGCACCGTGAACTCAAAGCCGTTTTCCGCCTGCCTCAGCGCTTCCAGCGTATGCTCCAGCGCTTCCAGCACCCGCTTTTGCCAGGGCACCGAGGGCCGAAGCAGCAACGAGCCACAGTCTGCGTCCCCGGTCAGCGGCTGAATCCATTTTTCAAAGAACACACTGTCCGGTGCGCCGCCCACAAGCCGCGGATGGAACACCACCGAGCAGAGCATGGGCGGCGTCTCTTTGGCGCTGCGGGCCGCGTGCAGCACGCCGCTGTTCACAAACAAGCCCTCACCCGCTTGCAGTACATAGCTCTCTTTTCCGGCCCGAACCATGGCTTCGCCCTCGGTTATCAGAATCAGCTCCATCTCCTCGTGCCAATGCCAGGGCACCGGCCCCATGTTCAGCACATCGCAGTACCCTTCTGCCTGAAAGCCCTGCCCGCCGTGGGAGGCAAGCTCCCGCCCCTGGGCATTCACGGCCACAAAATGCGGCTCCAGCTGCAACGCTGCTCCCTCCCGTCAATCTACCCGCCGCGCACGCGCCGGCGTTCGCTTTATTTGTGCTATCAGCATAGCATATTCCGTCAAAAAGTCAATTGAACATCGTGTTTTCTTCACGTTTCCGCCGCGCCGCCGGACGCAGAAATGCCGCAGGCTGCTCGTTCAGCCTGCGGCATTTCATTTCCCTGTGCCTTGGTTTCAATCAGCTTTCTGATCTTTGTCCTTCGTTTCCAGGGCCTTTTCCAGAAAATAGCCCCACTGGCGCTGCCACCAGGCCCAGTCCGGGGTCACATCGGCACCCCACTCATCCACCCAGACCGGCAGCTTTTTCGCTTCCAGGGCCTCCCCCATCCGGCGGGTCTCTTCCAGGGCCTGCTCGTCACCGGGGCCACGGCCCACACACAGCATCACCTGTTCCTGCTTGCGCAGGCCCTCCAGTGTTTTCTTCGGCAGGTGGGGCAGATACGCCAGCGGGCTGTTCCGGTAGATCAGGTCCTCCGGCCCATGGCCGTAGACGTTCGCCGTCTCGTATCGGCCGGAAAGGCCGATGACCCCGCTGCACACCTCCGGCCGTCTCAGATGCAGGTTCACGGCCTGGCAGGCGCCCTGCCCGCAGCCGGCCGCCAGCACCGGCGCTTCGCTGCCGTTCAGCGCGCGCAGCCGGGGCAGCAGCTCCTCCGTCAGGTAGCAGAACCACCGCTCCTGGGCCTGCGGGGTGACCTCTGCCCCGTTCAGGGCATCGGCGCAAAACAGCTGAAGCTGCCCCGCCTCGATCCACCGGGCGGCGGCGTCCACCATGCCGCAGTCCTCAAATTCATAAAAGCGGTGGCCCATGGCCGGCAGCACCAGGCAGGGCCGCCCGGCATGGCCGTACACCTTAAATTCCATTTCCCGCTTCATATAGCTGCTGTACTCTTTAAAATACTGGATCTGCATGGGCGTTCCCCCTTTTCTTATTCCGGCTGCATGGCCGGTGGTCAGGCAAACCGGTTCTGTTCCCGGTTGTACTCATAGCCGATGGCGGCCAGCGTTTCCTTCAGCGCCGCCTCGCTCAGGTCCAGGTCCTCACACAGGGCGGCCAGACTTTCGTAATGGTCCCGCAATTGGGTATTGATGTAGCTGAGCAGCATCACCGGGTCGCTGGGGCAGGTCATAAAACTCCCTCCGTGTACAACAAAAGCCGGCCACAAGGAGTGACCGGCCGTTTTTGCACTGTTGATCAGATAGCGCGGGTAACCTTACCCGAACGCAGGCAACGGGTGCAGGCGTAGATATACTTCGGAGAACCCTCCACGACTGCCTTCACGCGCTTCACATTGGGCTTCCAGGTACGGTTGCTCCGACGATGGGAGTGGGAAACCTTGATACCAAAGGTAACGCCCTTACCACAACAATCACACTTTGCCATTCTGCTGCACCTCCTCCATAATTAAATCGCTAGATTAGTTTAACAAATCTCGGGAGAAAATGCAAGCCTTTTTTTCATTTTTTCTGTAAAATGCGTTTTCGCTTGTGCTTTATCGCCCAGACCGGTATAATAAATTCAATATTCTTTTATTATGGGTGGGTGTACCCGCCGGGGGGCATTCTGCCCGCCGCTTTTATTTATTCTACCTTATATAAGCTATAAAAGTCAAATTGGCAAGGCATGGGTTTTCCTGCCCTGCCCGAAAGGAACTGCCTTCATGAGCAATTTACGGGTGCGGATGTTCGTTTACGTCGTCCGCTTTGTGTGTATGATGATCAGTGTGCCCCTGCACGAGTCCGCCCACGCGCTGGCCGCCTCCTGCCTGGGGGACGACACCGCCCGCCGTCAGGGCCGCCTGAGCCTGAACCCGCTGGCACACTTCAGCCCTCTGGGCGCGGTGTGCTTTCTTCTTCTGGGGGTCGGCTGGGCCACCCCCGTGCCGGTGGACGCCCGCAACTTCCGCAAGGTATCGCCCCGGGCCGGTATGGCCCTGACGGCTGCCGCCGGGCCGATTACCAACCTGCTGCTGGCCTTTTTGGCCGTGGTAGGATACAAACTTCTATATTACGTCGGCCCGGTGAACACCCTGACCAACCTGCTGCTCTACGTTCTGAACGCTCTGGCCGTGATGAATCTGGCCCTGGCGGCGCTAAACCTGCTGCCGGTTCCCCCGCTGGATGGCAGCCGCCTGCTGGGCCTTGCCCTGCCCCGCCGGGTGCAGTATTTCATCGCCCGGCATGAGCAGCAGATTTTCTTTGTGGCCATTGCGCTGCTGTTCCTCGGCCTGCTGGACGGCCCCATGGCCTGGATTCAGAGCCAGCTGTGGCGCTTTCTGGGCTGGTCCACCAGCTTTGTTGAGATTCTCCTCGGGCTGGGCCGTGCGGCCGGTACCGCAGTGTAACGGAGGGTGCGCCGCATATGGAGACCTTAACCTTTCATCTGGAAGAGTTTGACGGCCCGCTGGACCTGCTGCTCTATCTGGTAAGCAAAAACAAGATGGACCTGCACAACATTCCCATTCTGGAGCTGATTGAGCAATACACCGCCATCATTGACCGGCTGGGCGCCCAGCGCATGGAGGTTGCCAGCGAATTCATTGAAATGGCCGCCCGTCTGGTGCAGATGAAAAGCTACCTGCTGCTGCCCCGAAGCGAAGAGGCCGAGCGCATGAAAGAGGAGCTGACCGGCGAGCTGATTGAATACAGCACCTGCCGCAAAGTTGCCGCCCAGCTGGGGCAAATGGCCGCCGCCTCGTTTATGGCGGTGCGCCGCCCGGCTGAGATCGAGCTGGACAGCACCTACCTGCGCAGGCATGAGCCGGAGCTGCTGCCCCAGGCCTGGTTTTCCTTGATGGGGCGCAGCGTGCGCAAAAAAAAGCCGGAGCCGAAGCAGTTTGAGCCGCTGGTGGCCGCGCCCTTTGTGTCGGTGGCGTCCCGGGTGGTGCACCTTTTAAAGGGGCTGGTGGGCGGAAAGATCCGCGCCCTGCGCCAGATGTTCCGTCCCGAGGCCGGCCGCAGTGAGACGGTGGCCACCTTTCTGGCCGTGCTGGAGCTGGTGAAGGCCGGACGCATTTCCATTGACGAGAACGAACAGATCACCCTGGCCCACGGCCGGGTGCGAAAGACCGATGAGGTGCAGGAATGGAACTGAAGCAATATCAGGGGGCGCTGGAGGCGATTCTGTTCGCCCACGGCGAGCCCATCGGCACCGACCGCCTGGCCCAAGCTCTGGAGCTTGAGCCGGAAGTGGTTGAGCGCCTGCTGCTGAATCTGGAAAAACAGCTGGAAAAGGCCGACCGGGGTCTGGTGCTTCTTCGGCTGGAGGACCGCTGGCAGCTGGCCACCAAAAACGAATACTCCGCCTATGTAAAGCGTGTGCTGGACAACCGCCGCAATGCGCCCCTCTCCCAGGCGGCGCTGGAGGTACTGTCGGTCATCGCCTACAACCAGCCGGTGTCCCGCTCGTTCATCGACCAGGTGCGCGGGGTTGACTCTTCCTCGGTGGTGGCCGGCCTGTTGGAAAAGGGGCTGGTGCAGGAAGCCGGGCGGCTGGATCTGCCCGGGCACCCGGTGAGCTTTGCCACCACCGATGTGTTTCTGCGGTGCTTCGGCCTGAACAGCCTGAACGACCTGCCCAGCCTGCACGGGGAGGACGGCCCCGGCGCGGCTTCCGATACGGAGGGCTGAGCCATGGGTGCGCTGCTGCTTGCCATTGGGCGGGTGCTTTTGTGGGTACTGGCCCTTCTTCTGGCACTGGTGATCCTGCTTTTGGTGCTTCCCTTCACGGTGAAGTTTTGCACGCAGGAGGGCGAAACCCGTGCCTGGCTGACGTTCGGGCCGTTCCGCCTGAGCCTCTGGCCCCTGTCCCCCTGGCTGCTTCGGCTGGCAGCCCTGCTGCCGCAGGGGGAAGCGCCCAAACGCCCCGCGGCTGCCCCCACGGAGCCAGCCGCCCCGAAACCGAAGCAGCCTACTGCCAGGCGGCTTTCTCAAAAGCTCCGTCAGGCCGCGGATACGGCCGCAGCTGCCGGGCAGTTTGTGCGCCGGGCGCTCTGGTCGCTCCGCATCCGCCATGTGCGGCTGGTGCTGCCGGTGTACGCCCCCGATGCAGCCGCCTGCGCCCTGGCCTGCGGAAAAGCCCAGGCCGAGCTGGGGGCTGCCTTCGGCCTGCTCCAGAACTTTTTCCGCATTGAGGTGGAGGAGTTCCGGATCGAACCGGATTTTCTCGACCAGCGCGCCGAGGAATTTGCCCTGAGCGGGCAGGTCACCGCCCGGCTGCTGCCCCTGGTCATCGCCGGGCTGCACATGGTGTTCCGCCTGGCGGACAGCCGGGCAGAATAACCGCGGTGCCGCTTGCCAAACATCATGGCTTCTGCTTATAATAGAAGAGGAAACGCGCAAAACCGCGCACAACGCCGGTTTTGCCCAAACAGGGAGGATTAACGTATGGCTGAACATCCGATCAACGGCCTGATGGGGGTCACCATGGATAAGATCCGGGAGCTGGTGAATTCCGACACCATCATCGGCGAGCCGGTCTCTCTGCCGGATGGCACCACCATTCTGCCCGTCTCGAAAGTAACCTTCGGCGTGGCCACCGGCGGCTCGGATTTTGCCGCCAAGCAGAGCAAGGAGCTGTTCGGAGGCGGCAGCGGCGCGGGCGTCACCGTGGCCCCCGTGGCTTTTCTGGTGGTGAAGGACGGCAACGTCCGCACCATCCAGCTGGCCGACCCCAACAACAGCCTGGAGCGGGCCATCACCATGCTGCCCGAGCTGGTGGACAAGCTGGCCGCCCTGCTGAAGAAGGAAAAGACCGAGGCAGAGGCCCCGGCCGAAGGCGGGCCGGAAGCCCCCTGAGCATTTTGGCGATCCGCCGGGTTTTGCCCGGCGTTTGCAATACGACCGGCTGGAAGCCGGACGACCCGGGGCCGCCGTTTTGTGCGGCCGCCCCTGAACAACAAGGAGAACTATGGCACAGGAACGCATTCAGAAGGTGCTGGCGGAACAGGGACTTTGCTCCCGCCGGGCAGCCGAACAGATCATCCGGGAGGGCCGCGTCAAGGTCAACGGTCATCCCGTCACTTTGGGTGACAAAATGGACCCCCACCAGGACATTCTCTCGGTGGACGGCCAGCGCATCTACATCCAGCGCAAGCGGGAATTCTATTACTATATGCTCAACAAGCCCCGCGGCTTTGTCACCACCACCAGCGATGAGCTGGGCCGCAAGACCGTTATGGACCTGATGGAGGGCGTGCCCGCCCGGGTGTTCCCCGTGGGCCGCTTGGACCGGGACAGCGAGGGCCTGCTTCTGCTGACCAACGACGGCGACTTTGCCAACCTGATGATGCACCCCTCCCACGGGGTGAGCAAGCTGTACCGGGTCACGGTGCGGCCCCGCGCCACCGAAGAGCAGGTGGTGGCCCTGAGCCAGGGCGTGGAGCTGGACGACGGCACCCGCACCCAGCCCGCCGTGATCAACGTGGTGACCGATGAGCCGGAGCGCACCGTGCTGGAGATGACCATCCGGGAGGGCAAGAACCGGGAGATCCGCCGGATGTGCGAGGCCGTGGGCCTGGATGTGATCCGCCTGCGCCGCAACGCCATGGGCGCGGTGAAACTGGGTATGCTGCAGCCCGGCGAATACCGGGAGCTGACCAAGTCGGAGCTGAACGCCCTGCGGGCCGCCGGCATCCGGGGCGTTTCCCGCCCGAAGCCGGAAGAGGCCGCCAAAAAGCCGGCCCGCCGCCCCGCTGAGGGTGCCAAGCGCGGCCCCCGTGCGGCAGGCAGCCGCCCCGGCGCACGCCCCACCGGCCGCCCCGGCAGCGGCAAAGGCCCGGCCCGCGGCCCAAAGAAGCCCGGCGGCCCCCGCGGCTGAACCACGCTTCTTTGGTAAATTGCGGAGGGGAAGCTTCCTAGGCTTTTTCTCCCGGAACAATTGAATAACGAGGCTTCTCTTGTGAAAAACCACAAAAATATTAGGTCATTCCTTTATTTTTGTGGTTTTTTCAAAAAAGGTCTTGTGACAAATTGCACGAAACAGTATAATAAAGCTAATTCTGAAATTGTTTTTATAGGAGGGCTGTTCATGGCTTCAAAAAAGCTCGGCAAGGACGAGATCCTTGCTGCATTCTTCGATGAAGGCACCTACACCGGCCTGTTTGCGGACGGTGCAGTAAAGGCTGCCTACGGCTGCGCAGGCGGCCAGCCGGTGTATGCTGTGTGCCAGTGCGGCGAGGCCGTTTGTGCCAAAGAGTTGGACAAAACCGCTGCCGTTCTGGAGATGGCTGCAAAAACCGGTACCCCTGTGGTGACCTTCTACGATTGCGCCGGTGCCAAGCTGGAAGAGGGTCTGGATCTGCTGGCTGCCAACAACAAGCTGGCCGGGGCCATTGCCAACATCTCCGGTGTGGTGCCCCAGGTGGCCGTGGTTCTGGGCGTGTGCGGCGGCAGCGCTGCGCTGAATGCCGCCTGCGCCGACCTGTGCGTGATGGCCAAGGACGCTCAGCTGTTCCTGACCGCCCCCTTCACCAGCGATGCCGCCGGTGATAAGGTGGAGAACGCCGGCAGCGCCGAGCTGGCCGCCAAGGCCGGTGTGGCTTCCGTTCTGGCGGAAGACGCCGCCGATGCCGTGGCGAAGGCTGCACAGCTGATTGCCCTGCTGCCCTCCAACAACCTGGCCGGCCCCGCCCTGTTTGACGTGCAGGCCCCCAAGGCGAACTTCCCCGCCCAGTACAAGGCCGCGGATGCCGCTGCCGCTCTGGCGGACGAGGGCAGCCTGGTGGAGCTGTTCGGCGGCTTCGGCAAAAACGTTTACACCGCTCTGGCCGCTGTCAACGGCAGCGCCGTGGGCATTGCCGCCACCGAAGCTTCCGGCCTGTGCCACAACTGCGTGGTCAAGCTGTCCCGCTTCGTGCGCCTGTGCGACGCGTTCAGCATTCCCGTGGTCACCGTGGTCAACACCAACGGCTTCGTGCCCAGCGTCAGCGATGACGTGGCCGGCGGCATCCGCGAGGCGGCCCGCCTGTGCGCTACTTACGCCGACGCCACCACCGCCAAGGTGGCCGTTGTGGCCGGCAAGGCCGTTGGCCCGGTCTACACCGCTCTGGCCAGCGCCGATGTGACCATTGCCCTGCCCGGTGCCGTGATCGCCCCGGTCGCCCCCGAAACCGCCGTGACCATCCTGTACAAGGACGAGATCGACGCCGCCGAGAGCATTCCCGCCGCCACCAAGGCCAAGGCCGCTGAATACGTGAAGAACGTGTGCGGCGCTGAGGCTGCTGTGGCCGCCGGGCTGGCCACCATGGCCGTGAAGGCGGACGAAGTGCGCGGTGCCGTGGTGAGCGCGCTGGATATGACCGCCAGCAAGCGGGTGCAGCGCCTGCCCAAGAAGCACGGCAACATGGCCCTGTAAGCCAGCGGATTCTGCTGCCTTTTGAACATTCAATATAAAAACTTGTGGAGGAAAATACCATGAAATACTTCAACATTACCGTGAACGGCGTTGCTTACAACGTGACCGTGGAAGAGTCCGCTGCCGGTGCCGCCCCCGTGGCCGCTCCCGCTCCTGTTGCAGCTCCTGCGCCTGCCGCTGTGCCCTTTGCTCCTGTGGCTCCCGCTGCTCCGGCCGCTCCCATCGCCCCCGTGGCTCCCGTGGCGCCCGTGGCTGCTCCCGCTCCTGCAGCAGCGCCCGCACCCGCCGCTGCTCCTGCTGCCGGTGCCGTGCAGGTCAACTCTCCCATGCCCGGCAACATCCTGGACGTGAAGGTCAGCGCCGGTCAGGCTGTGCAGGCCGGTGACGTGCTGGTCATTCTGGAGGCCATGAAGATGGAGAACGAGATCGTTGCTCCTCAGGACGGCACCGTTGCTTCCGTGAGCGTGAAGAAGGGCGATACCGTGAACTCCGGTGATCTGCTGGTTTCCATGAACTGAAACCGCACCGAATGAGAGAGGTGAATGAGATTGGCTAAGAAACCTGTCAAGATTACCGAGGTCGTGCTGCGCGACGCGCACCAGTCCCTGCTGGCCACCCGTATGACCACCGATGAGATGCGCCCCATCCTGCCCGCCATCGATGAAGTGGGCTACTACTCGGTGGAATGCTGGGGCGGCGCCACCTTCGACGCCTGCATCCGTTTCTTGGATGAGGACCCCTGGGAGCGCCTGCGCATCCTGCGCAAGGAAATGCCCAACACCAAGCTGCAGATGCTGTTCCGCGGCCAGAACATGCTGGGCTACCGGCATTACGCCGATGACGCGGTGGAGTACTTCGTGCAGAAGAGCGTTGCCAACGGCATTGACATTCTGCGCATCTTCGATGCCCTGAACGACCCCCGCAACCTGGAGACCGCCATCAAGGCCGCCATTAAGGAAAAGGCCCATGTGCAGGGCTGCATCAGCTACACGCTGAGCCCCGTGCACGACAACGCCTATTTTGCCAAATACGCCAAGACCCTGGAGGAGATGGGCGCAAACTCCATCTGCATCAAGGATATGGCGGGTCTTTTGACCCCCACCAGCACCGCTGAGCTGGTGAAGGCCCTGAAAGAGACCGTCTCCATCCCTGTGGACATTCACAGCCATTACACCTCCGGTCTGGCTTCCATGTCCATCCTGAAGGGCATTGAGAGCGGTGCCGACATCGTGGATACCGCCATCAGCCCCCTGGCCCTGGGCACCAGCCATATGCCCACCGAGAGCCTGGTGGCCGCCCTGCAGGGCACCGATTACGACACCGGCCTGTCTCTGAAGAAGCTGAACGTGGTGCGTGCTTACTTCGCCAAACTGCGTGAGAAGTACATCGCCAACGGCCAGATCAACCCCAAGATGCTGGGCGTGGACGCCAACACCCTGCTGTACCAGGTGCCCGGCGGTATGCTGTCCAACCTGCTGAAGCAGCTGACCGACGCCGGCAAGGCCGACCAGCTGGAGGCCGTGCTGGAGGAGATCCCCCGTGTCCGCAAGGATTCCGGCTATCCCCCGCTGGTTACTCCCACCAGCCAGATTGTGGGCACCCAGGCCGTGTTCAACGTGATTCTGGGCCAGCGCTACAAGATGGTCACCAAGGAGTTCAAGGGCCTGGTGCGCGGCGATTACGGCCGCACCCCCGCCCCCATCAGCCCCGAGTTCACCAAGCAAATTCTGGGTGACACCCAGCCCATCACCTGCCGCCCGGCAGACCTGCTGGAGCCCGAGGTTGCCAAGATGAAGGCCGAGGCCGCCAAGTGGGCCATTCAGGAAGAGGATGCCCTCACCTACGCCATGTTCCCCCAGGTTGCGCCCAAGTTCTTCGAAAAGCGCGCCCTGAAGCTGGCCGGTGTGGACCCCGACCATGCGGATTTCGCCGCAAAGACCACCATCGTGTAATCGCCCCTTAAAACACAGCAAAGCCCCCATCCGAACGACCGGTTCGGATGGGGGCTTTTTGCTTGCGATTAATTTTCGGAATTATCGTTCACACTCAGCGGTGCTTTTCTTCCAGATGTTCCAGCTTATGCTCGGCTTTTTCCTCCACGGTGCAAAGTTCCCGCTCCAGTTTGCGTCCCACCGCCTGTAGCTCTTTCTCGTCCGTTTTCCAGAACATGAGCAGAAAGCTGACGCTCAGCAGCGCACTGCTGACCCAGATGACCCACATACCAAACCGCATGGTCATCAGGCTGCCCGCAGCCGCACCGGCCCCGAACAAAACGATGGTGCCGAAGTATTGCAGCGCCCGGCTGAGCACCACCGGGTCACGGTATTTCAACCAGTCATACAGATACTGGGTGCCGCTGCGCAGATTGCCAATGCACATGGTGGTGGAGCAGACATTGCCCCGCACCTTGCGGAAGGTCTGCACCTGCATGGCGCACACAAAGCTCACCAGCGCGTTGGCCAGCAGGTTCATGCTCTGGGGCACAAACCCCACCGCCGCCAGCAGCAGAATTTCAATGGCCAGCACCAGCTGCCGCCAGTGGAGCTTTTCCATCCGGTGGAACCGCTCGTGGATGGCTTCGGCAAACAGCACGCCTGCCACAAAGGCCAGCAGGGGCACCAGATAATGCCCCACCCGCGCAAAGTTGCCCTCGCACAGGTTGGTGGCCAGCAGCACGATGTTCCCGGTCTGCGCATTGGCGAACACCTTACCCCGGCCGATGTAGGTGTAGGCATCCTGAAAGCCGCCGGAGAGGGTCAAAAACACGGAATTGCGAAAGGCTTCGGACATTTGCCCATGTGGATGATACCACTTACGCAATGCGCTCACCTTCCATGTCCGCGCTGCCCACCTGCATGGATGCCAGAGACTCCAGGGCAGCCAGACGCACGCAAATCGTGAACAGCCGAACCGCCAGTTCGATCTCCTCCAGGCTGGCGTAGCTGGGGGCCAGACGGATGTTCCGGTCCTCCGGGTCGCGGCCGCAGGGCCAGGTGGCGCCCGCGGGGGTGAACTTTACTCCGGCCTTTTTGCACAGCTCCACCGTGCGGGCTGCACAGCCCGGCAGCGTGTCGAAGGAGATGAAGTAGCCGCCCTTCGGCTCGGTCCAGCTTCCGGCCCCGCTGCGGGCCAGGTCCTCTTTCAGGATGGCCTCCACCCGCTCAAACTTGGGGCGCAGCAGCTCGGCATGGCGCGCCATGTGGGCCTTCAGCCCGGCCGTGTTCCGGAAGAACCGGGCCTGACGCAGCTGGTTCAGCTTGTCCGGGCCGATGGTGGCAAACTTCCACACCCGGCGCAGTTCGATCAGGTTGGCCGCGCTGGCCGCCACCCCGCTGATGCCCGCCCCGGGGAAGGCTGCCTTGCTGGTGGAACAGAACTCATACACCAGGTCCGGGCTGCCGGCCTGCTCGCACAGGCTCAGAATGTCCGGCAGAGGCTCGGCCTCGTCCGGATACAGGTCGTGCACGCAGTAGGCATTGTCCCAGAAAATGCGGAAATCCTTGGCCGCGGGCTTCAGGTTTGCAAACCGCTCCAGCACCTCATGGCCGAACACCACGCCGGTGGGGTTCTGGTACTTGGGCACGCACCAGATGCCCTTGATGCTCGCGTCCTCGCACACCAGCCGCTCCACCAGGTTCATATCCGGGCCGTCCGCCAGCATGGGCACAGGCACCAGCTCGAAGCCAAAGTGCTCGGTCATGGCAAAGTGCCGGTCGTAGCCGGGCACCGGACAGAGGAATTTCCGGTCGGGCACCTGGCACCAGGGGGTGCTGCCCAGCAGCCCGTCGATCATGGCGTGGCTCAGGATGTCGAACATCAGGGTCAGGCTGCTGTTGCCGCCCACGATCACCTGTTCAGGGCGGCAGCCCACCATGCCGGCCAGCAGGGCCTTTGCCTCAGGAATGCCGTCCAGCCCGCCGTAGTTCCGGCAGTCGGTGCCGTCCACACTGTCCAGCACCGAACCGCTGTTCACCTCGTCCAGCATCTTGCGGGAAAGCTCCAGCTGTTCCGGGGACGGTTTTCCGCGGGAGAGGTCCAGGTGCAGCCCCTGCTGCTCCATCTCCCGATATGCGGCCGACAGTTTGCGGTACTCCCGCTGCAATTCTCTCTGGCTCATTTCCTGATAGCGCATGGTCGTTCTCCAATCTGTTGCGCGCCCGCCGGGCGCGGTTCGTTTCCCGGGCTCCTTCACACACGGCCGGGCTGCTTGCGGGTGCCCGGCTGGGCGCGAAGGAGAGTTGGGCGGCACGGTTTTGTGCCTGCATTCCCCTCATCGGCATGTTCCACTTCTTGTGTTTTGTGCCGTTTTGTATTATACTGTGGGCGCAGACATCTGTAAAATATATGTTTTGCATATAATTCATATCATTTACTTATAAGTAATTTTGAGGAGGAGCTTTCCGCCATGCTGAACGTCAATCAGGACTATTACCGGCTTTTTTATTACGTCTGCCGCTACCGAAGCCTGACCAAGGCCGCCAACATTCTGCAGATGAGCCAGCCCAACATGACCCGCGGCCTGAACCGTCTGGAGGCACAGCTGGGCTGCAAGCTGCTGGTGCGCAGCACCCGCGGCGTGACCCTGACCCCCGAGGGCGAGGCTCTGTACGCCCACGTGGCCATCGCCCAGGAGCAGCTTCTGGCCGGGGAGAACGAACTGGAGGGCATCACCTCGCTGCAGACCGGCAGCCTGACCATTGACGCCAGCGAGACAGCCCTGCACATCCTGCTGCTGAGCAAGATGCGGGCGTTCCACCGGGAATACCCGGGCATTCGGCTGCGCATTGCCAACCACTCCACCCCTCAGGCCATTCAGGCGCTGGAGCGGGGCCTGGCGGATTTCTGCGTGGTCACCACCCCCACCCAGCTGCGCCCCGCCATGCGCCAGACCTTGCTGGACCCCTTTCAGGACGTACTGGTGGCCGGGGAGGACTTTGCCTTTCTGAAGGGCCGCCGCTGGCGGCTGGAGCAGCTGCAGGAATACCCCCTGATCTGCCTGGGCAGCGAAACCATGACCTACGCCTTCTACCGGCAGCTGTACCTGCGCTGCGGGCTGGAGCTGGAACCGGACACTGAGGCCGCCACCACCGACCAGATTCTGCCCATGGTGCAAAGCGGGCTGGGCCTTGGCTTTGTGCCCCGCCCCCTGGCCGAAAACGCCCTGGCCAGCGGGCAGGTGTTCCAGGTGGATCTGGTGGAGACCATCCCCCTGCGTCAGATCGCCCTGATTCGGGACACCCGGCGCTCCCCCAGCCCGGCGGCCCGGCAGTTTCTGCGGCTGCTGTGCGAGGGGCAGGAAGTTTTGACCGAAACGGAGGGACAGGCATGACCCTGCATCAACTGAACCACGTGGTGGCCGCCGCCCGTACCGGGTCCTTCAGCGAGGCCGCCAAGCAGCTGTTTCTCTCCCAGCCCAGTCTGACCGCCTCCATCCGGGAGCTGGAGCGGGAACTGGGCATCACGATCTTCCGGCGCACCAACAAGGGCGCCACGCTGACGCCCGAGGGCGAGGAGTTTCTCGGCTACGCCCGCCAGGTGCTGGAACAGACTCGCCTGATTGAGGAAAAATATTGCGGGGCCGCCCCGGTCAAGCACCAGTTCTGCGTCTCTTCCCAGCACTATTCCTTCGCGGTGGAGGCCTTTGTGGCGCTTTTGAAGGAGTACGACGGTGAGGAATACGACTTCCGCATTCGGGAGACCCAGACCTACGAAATTCTGGAGGATGTGGCCCGTCTGCGCAGTGAGGTGGGGCTGTTGTACCGGAACCCCTTCAACGAGACCGTACTGAACAAGGTCATTCGGGAAAAGGAGCTGGTGTTCACCCCGCTGTTCACGGCCAGGCCCCATGTGTTTGTCAGCTCGGCCAGCCCGCTGGCCCGGAAACAGGCCCTGACGCTGGAGGACCTTGCCCCCTATCCCCGCCTTTCCTACGAGCAGGGGGAGCACAACGCTTTCTATTTCTATGAGGAAATCCTCAGCACGCTGGACAGCAAAAAGGACATTCTTGTGTGCGACCGGGCCACCCTGTTCAATCTGCTCATCGGGCTGAACGGCTATACCATCTGCAGCGGCGTCATCAACGAAGCCCTGAACGGCTCCAACATCGTGGCGGTGCCCCTTCTGGTGGAGGACTATATGGAGATCGGCTATCTCACCCGAAAAGACGCCGTTCTCAGCCGGTTTGGCAAACGGTACATCGAATTGCTCCGCGAGGCTGTTTCCGCCGCCGAGGGGTAAGTGGCCGCCCTGTTCGGCCGATGATTTTGTCTGTTTGTACCAAGCAGCATTTTGCAGGGCAAAGGGATTGATAAAATCTCGAGCGACCTGCAGAACCGGATGCAGGGAATGAGCCTTGCATCTGCGATCCGCACAGCCCGCACGGCCACCACAGCGGCACAGAATGCGGGACGGATGGACAGCTACCACGCCGCCGAAGGGATGGGCATCAAGCTGAAAAAGGAGTGGCTGGCCACACTGGACGGCCGCACACGCCACGCCCACGCTATGCTGGATGGGCAAACGGCGGAAACAGACAAGCCCTTCCACGTTGACGGCTACGAGATCATGTACCCCGGAGACACAAGCGCCCCGGGGTATTTGGTGTATAACTGCCAGTGCACGTTGATTGCAGCGCTTGACGATGTGCCGAAAGCCCCGAACCCTCTGCGCCGGGCACATGACCCGGAAACTGGAAAAAGCATACTTGTCTCGGATATGACCTATGCGCAGTGGGTAAGCTGGAAGGCAGGAGCTGCGCAGCAAAGGAATGCAGCGGACGATGCGAAAGCATTGAAATTTCTCCATGCAGACGCACGGGACAACTTGAATGCTATCGTAAAAAGAAGTACAATAACGCTAGAAAATGGCTTTGCGTACTTCCCCGATGCTGACCCGCTTAGCCAGTACGTACAAAAGGTAAAGCCGATGAAAACCTACTTTGATGTAGCCATGCACGGCTCACCGTCAGCGGTTGGCTTCGGAACAGCCGATACAAATATGTCTCCGCGTCTGCTTGCATCAATTATCCGTCACAGCGACGGATGGAACGGGCAGAAAATACGGCTTTTGTCGTGCAGCACGGGCAAACAAGAGGGCGACAATTATTGTTTTGCGGAAGAGCTTGCAAACGCGCTGGGCGTTGAGGTGAAAGCGCCGAATGATGTGCTGTACATTTCCCCGGCTGGGAAGCTACAAGTTGGAGCAAGAGACGAAGGCCGCTTTGCGAAGTACACACCAAACCAACGAGGGAGGAGAAAATAAAAATGTATTTTGGCTTTTTTAAGGGCTTGCCGCATACTGGCAGCGACGAACAATTTGAATCGTATACAAAGCTCAAGAATACGCTGTCAAAGGAAGATGTCACAAAACACATTGAATCGTTGGAGCCATGGCTGACATCTACGCCATCTGTCGAAATATTCACCGGTGATATACTCCGCGCTGGGCTGTTCAAAGACGGAGATTTCACTTTCCCGTATGAATTCCTGCACTACTACAAAAACTACGACATCGGCATTCCATACGAGTATGAAGAATACTTGAAAAGCATCGGCGTTGGGCAGGACAAGTGATTTTTGCCCCGCAGTGTCCAGATGCTGGCACGCTATTATGAACCGCTATCAACCGATGGCGGTTTTTTTATGCCCATTTTAGGAGGTGCGCATGAAAATCACCTTTGACGACCACAGCGACGAGGTGCTTTCGGCCCTTGACGTTGCTATGGCAAGAGGGCTTGAAAAATGCGGGCTTGTGGCAGAGGGGTATGCAAAAAAGCTGTGCCCTGTTGATACCGGCAACCTGCGCAACAGCATCACGCACACGGTGACAGATGTAAACGAGCAGGCGGCATATGTGGGCAGCAATGCCGAATACGCCACATATGTGGAGCTTGGCACCGGCGTGTTTTATCCCGGTGGGCGACAAACGCCCTGGGTGTACACGGATGCGAAAGGCAACACGCATATGACGCACGGCCAGAGGGCAAAGCCATACATTAAGCCTGCTGTTGCAGATCACACGCCGCAATACCAAAAAATCATCAAAAGCGAGCTGGAGGACAAATAAACCTTCAGCTTTTTCTTTTGCAGCTGTTTAACGCAGCTTCATTTTGCTGTAAAAAATGAAACGCGCTGGGCGCTGCCATAGTTTTTTTTCTATGGCAGCGCCCAGCTTTTTCGTATTTTACAGCGCACGGTTTCTCCTTTATACTGGTGTCATTCCAAACAAACGCAAACCATTCGCTCGAACGCAGTTTCTTCGGGCGTTGACCAAACAGGAGGATTTTCCCATGGCAGACCTTCGTTCCCCGTTCCGTTACGATTTTGTGGGCAGCTTTCTGCGCCCCCAGGCCCTGAAAAATGCCCGCGCCCAGTTCAAGGCCGGTGAGATTGACCGGGCCGCCCTGACCGAAGTTGAAAATGCACAGATCAAGCTGCTGATTGAAAAGCAGAAGCGCGCCGGCTTCCACGCCATCACAGACGGCGAGTTCCGCCGCAGCTACTGGCATCTGGACTTCATGTGGGGCTTCCAGGGCATTGAAGAGGTGGAGCTGAACCACGGCTACTACTTCCAGGGCGAAGAGACCACCCCCGGCTCCATCAAGCTCAGCGGGAAGATCTCCGGCGAGAATCACCCCTTTGTGGAGCATTTCAAGTTCGTCAAGCAGTTCGAGGATGAGACCTGCATTGCCCGCCAGACCATGCCCGCTCCGGCCCAGCTGCTGGCGGAGCTGTATCGGGAAGAGAACGGCAAAAACACCGATGCCATTTACCCCGACCACGAGCAGCTGCTGCAGGACATTGCCGCCGCCTACCGCACCGTCATCGCCGACCTGTACGCCGCCGGCTGCCGCAGCGTCCAGTTTGACGACTGCACCTGGGGTATGTTCTGCGACAGCGGCTACCAGGGCTTCCTGGAGACCAGCGGCCTCTCCCTCGCTCAGATGCAGGAGGAGTACCTGCGCCTGAACAACCTGGCCATTGAGGGCAAGCCGGCGGATCTGGCCCTGACCACCCATGTGTGCCGCGGCAACTACCACTCCACCTGGGCCAGCCAGGGCGGCTACGCCCCCGTTGCGCCGTTCCTGTTTGCACAGGAGAATGTGGACGCCTTCTATCTGGAGTTTGACGACGAGCGCAGCGGCAATTTTGAGCCGCTGAAGCATGTGGCCGAGGGCAAGAAGGTCGTGCTGGGCCTGGTAACCACCAAGAACCCCCGCCTGGAGGACAAGCAGGCCGTCATCGCCCGCATTCACGAGGCGGCCCGTTACATCCCACTGGACCGCCTGTGCCTCAGCCCCCAGTGCGGCTTTGCCAGCTGCGAAATCGGCAACAAGCTGACCGAGATGCAGCAGTGGGCCAAGCTGGCGCTGGTGAAGGAGATCGCCGAAGAGGTGTGGGGGAAGTAACCGCTTCCGGCGCGGATTTTGAGCGTTTCGAGTTTCATGTTCTGCATTTTTAATGCAGAATTCAGAATGCGGAATGCAGAATCCAGCGCACAGGATTCCATTTTGTATTACATGAAGCAAATTATACAACTTACACTTAAAGTCAGCCCTTAAGCTCAGCGTTAAAGCCTACGTTTAAACGTGCTTCACAAACAGACCGCTCTGCGGAGGAAACCCTCCGCAGGGCGGTCTGTTTTTTGTTCTTTTGTTCTTGTTCTCTTGTGTTTTGCTGCACCGTGCACATACGGCGCGCATACTTACGCACCGCATTCAAACGCGGCGGTGTTGGCCGCGGCCAGATTTACGCAAGCGTGCTCTGCTTTCCTAGCTGGCCGGCAAAGGCCCACAGCGCCCGGTTGGCCTCGTTCAGCTGGCCAAACCCCGGCAGCGTACACACGGCGCTTTCGCAGGCGCTGAGCGTCTGTTTGGCCTCTTCCAGCGTCTCCGGGCGAATCGGCGCATAGGGCGCTTCCTCCACCAGGCAGGCGGCCAGCGCCTTCGCAGTGGGGTAATCCAGGTCGTTCGGGGCCAGAATGCCCGCGGCAAAGGCAATGCCCTGCCGCTGAAGCCGCCGGTACGCCGGAACGCCGCTGCCCCCGCCGCCGATGACAAACACCCGCGGCGGGCCGGGAATCGCTTCCAGCTCAACGCTGCCGAACACCGGCTCGTAGCTGCCGCCGGTCAGGCCATACAAACGGCGGATGTAGTCCGCCGTAAAAATTTCTTCGGGGGTGCCGCAGCGCTCAATGCGGCTGCCGTTCACGCACACCACCGTATCGGACACACGCTGTGCCAGATCCAGTTCGTGCAGCGACATCACCACCGCCAGCTGCTTTTGGTGCACCAGCCGCTTCAGCAGGTTCAGCAGCTCCAGCTTGTGGCGGATGTCCAAATAGGAAGTCGGCTCATCCAGCACGATCACGTCCGGCTGCTGGCACAGCGCCCGGGCCAGCAGAATCCGCTGGCGCTGGCCGTCGCTGATGCAGGCGAAGGGCCGCTCGGCCAGTGCCTCGCCGCCCACCTGGGCCAGGGCCTCGGCGGCAATGCGCCGATCCTCCCGGCTGAGGATGCCCAGCCGCCCGGTGTAGGGGTAACGGCCGGTCTCCACCACATCCAGGCAGGTCATCAGCTCCGGGTCCACCCGGCCGGTGGTCACTAGCGCCAGCCGCTTGGCCAGCTCGCCCTCCTGCATTCCCCAGACGGAGTCCCCGTCCAGATACACGGCACCGCGAATGGGGGTCAACTGGCGGGCAATGGTTTTGAGAATGGTCGATTTGCCCGCCCCGTTGGGGCCGATGAGGGTCAGAATCTCCCCGCGGCGCACCGCCAGGCAGACCTCTTCCAGAAGCGGGCGGCCGTTGTAGCCCACCGCCAGCCCTTCGGTATGCAAAAACGGTTTCATCCCATTCCTCCCCGTTCCCGGTCATGCCGGTTCAGCATCATAAAGATAACCACCGGCGCACCGAACACCGCCGTCACCGAGCTGATGCTCAGCTCCGTGGGGGCAAACAGGGTGCGGGCCAGCAGGTCACAGAACAGGCAGAACGCCGCACCTCCCAAAAAGCAGGCCGGAATGAGCACCAGCGGCTTGGCGGTGCCCAGCAGCCGCTTCATCAGATGCGGCACGGCAATGCCCACAAAGGAGATTGGCCCGGCAAAGGCCGTCACACAGGCCGACAGCACGCTGGAAAGCAGGATCAGCTGCACCCGGAACCGGCCCACGTTCACCCCCATGTTGCGGGCATAGGCCTCGCCCATCTGGTACGCCCCGATGGGCTTGGAGAGCAGGAAGGTAAGGGTCAGCGTCACCGCCAGAATCAGGGCAATGTCCCGCACGTTGGCCCAGCTCATACCGGAAAAGGACCCCATGGACCAGTTGTGCAGGTTGACGATGTTGGAGTCATCAGCGAAGGTCACCGCAAAGTCGGTGATGGCCGAGCAGATGTACCCCACCATAATGCCGCCCACCACCAGCAGTGACATACTGTGCACCCGCCGGGAGATGAGCAGAATAAAGCCCATGGCCGCCAGCGAACCGGCAAAGGCCGCCGCCACCATGGCCGCGGAATTCATCACCAGCCCCCGCTGCAGCAGCAGGATCATGCAGAGCGCCACCGTGAGCTTTGCCCCCGAGGAAATGCCCAGCACAAACGGCCCGGCAATGGGGTTTGCAAAAAAGGTCTGAAGCAGAAAGCCGGACACCGACAGCGCCCCGCCCAGCATGGCAGCCGCCAGAATGCGGGGCAGGCGGATGTTCCACACGATGCGGCTGGCCACCGGGTCGGTGCTCTGCCACAGCAGAATGCGCAGGGTCTCCCTCAGGCTGAGGTTCACGCTGCCCGCATTGACGTTCCACACCAGAAGGGCGGCCAGCAGCACCGCAAGCAGCCCGAAAGCCCGCAGAATTTTCGTTTGCCTCATGCGTTTCTCCCTGTCAGCTCAGCCGATACAGATACGTCAGCCCATCCGGGGCCTGCTGCGTGAGCACGGCGTTGATCTCCAGAATCATCCGCCCCAGGCTCATGCTGCTCTGGAACATATTCTTTCCGGTGCACCAGACTTCCCCGTTCTGCACGGCCTTAAAGTCCGCCAGCAGCTCGCTTTTTTTCAAAAGCTCATCCAGGCTGGCCAGCTCCCCATCGATGGTACTGTTGTAGATCAGCACATCTGCATCATGGGCGGCGGCGTAAAAGCTCTCCATATCAATGTTCATGGTGGAGAGAGCGTTTTCCTCGTCGCCGTTCTGATTATCCGGCACATACACGCCGCCCGCCATGCGGATGAGCTGGGCGATGTAATCGCCGCTCTTGCGCACGTTCACGGTTCCGGTGTTGGTGATGTAGAAAAATGCCACCGTTTTTCCAGTATTCGTCTGGTTCAGCACCGGCTGCACCGCCGCCACTTCCTCGTCAAAAATGCGGGCGGCCTCTTCTTCCTTGCCCAGCAACGCCCCATACAGCTTGATCCACTCCATGCGGCCCAGCGGGTCGGATTCGTAGCTGGAATAATCCACCAGCACAGGAATGCCCAGGCTTTCCAGCTGTTCCTTGACCTCCGGGTTGTGGTAGATCATGGTGGATTCCACCGCAAGGCCGCACTGCTGGGCCAGAATCAGCTCATAATCCGGGGCGCTGTATTTTCCGGCGTAGAGAATGTCTCCTGCCTCCATGGCCTGCCGGGCCTCCGGCAGATACCAGCCGCTCTCTTTGGTGCCGGAAAGCCGGATGGCGTCCAGCCCGTCCAGTGCCCGGAACAGGTCCATGGCCGCGGTGGCGGTCAGATAAATGTTCTGGATGGGCTGCTGCAGAACCGTGACCTCTTCGGGCACCCCGGCCGGGGCCTGCGCCCCCTCCGGTACCAGAAGATACTGCCGGTCCTGCGCAATGGTGATCAGCTGAAGGCCGTTTCCATAGTCCTCAATCGTAAACTGTTTGGCATATTTCAATTCAGTTGTACTCTGAGGAGTCAGTTCCGACCAGCTTTTTTCCCCGCTGTGCCCGGTGCAGCCTGCCAAAAGGCAAAACAGCAGCACCACACACAGGGCCAGCGCCCCGCGGCGCTGCACGGCGGTTCTCACGGCTCCACCTTCTGCAGCGCGGAAGAATCAAAGGTGAGGGTATACTCGATCTCGTGGGGGGTGCTCATGGCCACCGTGTCCGCCAGAACGTTCAGGGGGGCGTCGAAGCCCTTCACGGGAATCACGAAGGTGGAGTTGCCCTCGGCATTCTCCAGCTCAAACTTTTCGCCGTCCACCTTCATGTAGTCGTAGTTGGAGCTGCTCCACACGATGGTGGCGGTCAGCTGACCGTTTTCCAGGTGCAGCTTGGCCGGGCTTTCCACCTGGGCGCGGCCGGAACCGCCCGCCAGGATCACCGGAGCGGTGTAATCGCCGTCCTCAAGGCCCAGAGCCTCCGCCGTGGTGTAGCGGCTGGTGAGGTACGCCTCTTCGGGCAGGTCATCGGCCCGGAACACCAGCTGGCGCTCGTACCACTTTTCCTTGTTCTTGCTGAAGGCCGCGCAGTCGATCGCCTTGTTCAGGGCCTCCACGGGCACGGTAAACGAATGGGTGCCGTCGGCGTTTTCCTCATAGGGGATGCAGTCGCTCTCCGCCGCCGCGGCCGCCTGCTCGCCGGTGCCCATGTACACCCGCAGGTAGCCGGTGCCGCCCATGGTCATGCGGGCAATCATCTGGCCATCGTCCACCGTCAGAGTGCAGGCCGTGATCTTGAACATGGAGGAGCTGGAGTCCACCTGGATCTCATACTCGCCGTCCTTCAGCTGGTCCACCGTCACGGGGGTCAGGCCGTCGGTGTTCAGCTCTTCCGGGGCGGCCATCTCGCCGGAGGACGCCACCTGTGCGCTCTCAGACGCGCTGTCGGTCACCACCGGCGCAGCACCGTCCGGCATGGGCAGGGTGGTTGCGGTGTTGGAGCCGCAGCCGGTCAGGATCAGCATGGCGGCCAGGCTTACGGCCGCCGCACGAATGGAAATTTTCTGCATGATTGGTTCTCCTTTTTGCCGCATCGCGGCGGGTTCTGCCGGCCAAAAAGCCGGCTGGTGCATGGATCAATTCATTCAAAAAAGGGCGGCCCGGATCGCTCCAGACCGCCCTCCCGAATCATTTCAGAAATCCGCGTGGATCATTACTTTGCCAGAGCGTCCACGGCGGCCTGTGCATGCTCCACATACAGCTGCTGCACAGACTCCAGAGCGCCCAGGCCCTCGACTTCGCAGACGACCTCGAAGCCTTCCTTCTCGAAGGTGGTCTTCCAGGAGCCGTCCTCATCGCCCGCCATGTCGTTGTTGGCATGATCGCCGGCAACCACCATCAGGGGACGCAGCACAACGCGCTTGTAGCCGCCCTGCTTGACAGCCTCCACCACGTCGTCCAGAGAAGGAGTGGCCTCCACGGTGCCCACATAGTAGTGGTCGTAGCCGCCGTCGGTCAGAACCTGCTGCATCTTGGCGTACACGCCGTTGGACTCGGCCTCGGTGCCGTGGCCCATGAACACAATGGCGGTCTCGCCGTCATCGTAGTCGGCAGTTGCCTCGGTGATGGCCTTTGCCACCGCCTGGAAGTCCTCATCGCTGGTCAGCAGGGGCTGGCCGATGGAAACCTGCTCGAAAGCGTCGGAATACTGGGCGATGGCCTCGCTCATCTCCTCGTACTCCAGACCGTTCATCAGATGGGTGGGCTGCACAACCAGGGTCTTCACGCCGTTGTTCACGGCGCGGTCCAGAGCTTCCTGCATATTGTCAATGATCTCGCCGTCACGCTTGGCCACATGGTCAATGATGATCTGGCTGGTGAAGCCGCGGCGCACGGAGTACTCGGGGAAGGCCTTCTCCAGGGCGCCCTCAACGGCGCCGATGGTCAGGCGGCGGCTGTCGTTGAAGCTGGTGCCGAAGCTCACCACCAGCAGCTCCTTCTCGCCGATCTCATCGCCATTGCGGGGATCGTCCAGAGAAGCGTCGCCGGTCTCGTAGTTTTCCTCATCCTCTTCCGCAGGCTCAGAGGTGCTCTCGGCAGGCGCAGACTCCGAAGCGGCGGAGGAAGAAGCGGACTGGCCGCAGGCGGTCAGCATCAGGCTGGCCAGCATCAGCATGGCCAGAAGCAGACTGAATTTTTTCATGTGTTTCTCCTTACTTGTTTGTCGGTTCCGACGGCCCGGTGCAATGGGGCCGCCCTGATGTATGAAGAAGTTTCATCAGCAAAGCAAAACCGGTACAGGAGCACACAGCGCACCGCCCACCCGCGGCAGCACCCAAAAAAGCCTCGCCTTATCGAAGTGAACAATAAGGAAAGGCTTTGGCGTAAAAGCATTGCGGCTGCAGGCGCAGCGGCATACGGCACGACCAATTCCTCGTGATCTGGAGCAGCGTGTGCCGCCCCTGTACCAAGCCGAACGGCAGGTTTCCTGGCTGAGGGATCTTCAAAGCCCGCCGCCTTCCCAGGCGGTTGCCCAGTGGCGTTTTCAGGCGGTCTTCTCCCCCGTCACAGTGACGAGATCGCACGGGATTTGCACCCGTTTCCCTTTTACCCTTTGCCCCTGTGCCGGGCACAATGCAAAGGCACCGTTCGCTTTTCATTCAATTGCAACAGTATTATAGCAAAAGCCCCATCGGTACGCAAGCATTTTTTACGCTTTGTCCGATTCTTCTGCTGCGATTCAGATTTTTCGGCCCTTGGCAGCGGTCATCTTGATCACCGCCAGGGTGGCCAGCATCAGGGCAACGGCCACGATCAGGCTGATGACCACATTGCGGACAAAGCCCGCCACGATGTAGGACACGCAGGACACCGCCGCCGCGGTGATGGCGTAGGGCAGCTGGGTGGAAACATGGTTCACATGCTCACACTGGGCACCGGCCGAGGCCATGATGGTGGTATCCGAAATGGGGGAGCAATGGTCGCCGCAGACCGCACCGGCCATGCAGGCGGAAATGGCAATGATCATCAGCTGAGGGTCGGTTGCGGAGAAGGCATCCACCACGATGGGAATCAGAATGCCGAAAGTGCCCCAGCTGGTGCCGGTGGCAAAGGCCAGGAAGCAGCCCACCAGGAAGATGATGGCAGGCAGCAGGCTGACGAAGGAGCCAGTGCTGGCCTTCACCAGAGCGGCCACATACTCTTTAGCGCCCAGGCTGTCGGTCATCGCCTTCAGCGACCAGGCGAAGGTCAGGATCAGGATGGCGGGCACCATGGCCTTGAAGCCCTCGGGCAGGCAGGCCATCAGATCACGGAACTTCATCACGCGGCGGATCATGTACAGCACCACGGTGATGACCAGGCCGAAGAAGCCGCCCAGCGCCAGGCCCACGGAGGCGTCACTCTGGGAGAAGGCGGTGACAAAGTCGGCCCCCTCAAAGAAGCCGCCGGTGTAGATCATGCCGATGACGCAGCAGACGATCAGGCTGAAAATGGGGATGACCAGGTCCGCCACATGGCCGTTGTCCCCAGCCTCGGCCACCTCTTCGTCCATGGCCTCATAGGGGTGGTTGCCGGTGGTGAACAGGTCGCCCTTGCGGGCGTTGGCCTCATGCAGGGCCATGGGGCCGTACTCCTCATGCATCAGCACCATGCCCACCATCATCACGATGGTCAGCAGGGCGTAATAGTTATAAGGAATGGCGCGGATGAACAGGCTGAAGCCGTCCTCCCCTTCCACAAAGCCCGCCACGGCGGCGGCCCAGGAGGAGATGGGAGCAATGATGCAGATGGGCGCGGCGGTGGCGTCGATCAGATACGCCAGCTTTGCGCGGGAAACGTTCTGCTTATCGGTCACCGGGCGCATGACGCTGCCCACGGTGAGGCAGTTGAAGTAGTCGTCGATGAAGATCAGCACGCCCAGGGCAATGGTGGCCAGCTGTGCGCCCGCCGGGGTTTTGATCTTGCTGCTGGCCCAGCGGCCGAACGCGGCCGAACCGCCGGCCTTGTTCATCATGGCCACGATGCTGCCCAGAATGACCAGGAAGATCAGAATGCCCACGTTGTAGGGATTGGACAGAACCGACACAATGCCGTCGCTGAACACGTGCAGCACCGTTCCCTCCGGGTTGCCGCCCGCATACAGCAGGCCGCCGATGAGAATGCCCACAAACAGCGAGCTGTACACTTCCTTGGTGATCAGGGCCAGGGCAATGGCCACAATGGGCGGAACCAGCGACCAGAACGTCGCATACACCGCCGGCTGTGCGGCATCGCCACCCTCCGCAAAGGCGGCCATGGGCAGCATCACCGCCATCAGCAGCAGGGCTGCCAGGGCGATGAGCCGCTTGGAATTGGAATGTTTCATGATTTTTCCTCCTGCGTGTGTTGCCTGCGCACAAAAAAAGAACAGCCCGGAACGACGGCCCGATGGGGCGCGCTTGTTCTCATGGCTGTGAATCAGAAACTTCCAATCCGCCCAGGATAGCGCTCCACTTCAAACGTGACAGTGCGCGCCATATTCTGGCGCGCCCCAGGGCAGGTGCATACAGGCAGCCACACAAGCCCTTCGGCGGAACAGCCTTTTGCCGGGCGGCTGCCTGCCGCACTTCCGGTTACTCATCTGCCCCGCACCTCTACCATCGGATCTTCTATTCAGCTGTGTTTTCGCCGCACACCGGGCCGGTGCATTTTTGCCCGGACGACAACGTATAAAGCGGTTTTAACATATTTTCGTCGTTCTGTCAAGCAATGCCGCACAATTGTGCCGGTTTTGTCATTTTGCGGCGGCCAGAATGGCACAAAAAGCCCCCGAAGGCGCAAGTTCTGCCTTCGGGGGCCTCATTTCAGTTCGTTCCGTTCTCGTCCGAAGCGTCCGGTTCTTCGGCGCTGGGAGCGGGTTCCGCAGCTTCAGCGGGTTCTGCAGTCTCCGCGATTTCTGCGGCTTCCTGCGTGGGCTGTTCTGCGTCGGCCGCCAGCCGGGCGATCTTCTCATTCCACGCCGCCGTGGCCTGCACAAACTCGCGGTGTGCGGCATTCGCCTCCAGGCTGTCCCACGTTTCCGGGCTGGCCTTGGCGTAGGCCTTCAGGTCCTTCACCGCCAAGCGAACCTGCAGCGGCTGGCCCTGATGCTTGCGGCGCAGAACAACCAAGGCGATGAGGGCGGCCGCCACGCTCACCAGCGCCAGCACCTGGCTGACCCGCAGGCCAATGCCGGGCAGCATCAGCGAGTCGGTGCGCAGGCCCTCCACCACAAAGCGCTCGGCCCCGTACCACACCACGTACAGCAGGGCGATCTCGCCGTCAAACCGGCGCTTTTTCACATAGCGCCACAGCAGCACAAAGCCCAGCAGACACCAGATGCTCTCATACAAAAACGTGGGATGCACCGGCAGGCTGGGGTCCACGGTCACGCCCTCGGCGGCCAAAGCCGCCTGCCAGTTTGTCAGGTAATTCTGCGTGCTTTCGCTGATCATGCCCCAGGGCAGCGTGGTGTTGGTGCCGAAAGCCTCCTGGTTCATGAAGTTGCCCCAGCGGCCGATGCCCTGCCCGGCCAGAAAGCCGATGGCCACAATGTCAAAGGTAGGCAGCAGGGGGATCTTCCGCCAGAGGCAGGCCAACCCGCCGAAGAGGAACGCGCCGATCACCGCGCCATAGATGGCAATGCCGCCGTCCCGCAGGTCGATCATTTCCCACAGGCTGTTGTACTTGAATGGGGCAAAGGCCACATAGTAAATGCGGGCGCAGGCCACACCGCACACGGTGCCGATGACCACCACATCCACCAGGCGGTCGCTGTCAATGCCGAAATCCACCGCATAGCGGAAGGCAAAGGCCATGCCCGCCAGCAGGCCCAGGGCCAGAATGATGCCGTACCAGTAAACGTCCAGCCCGCCCAGAGAAAAGGCGACCCGGTTCAGGGTAAATTCCAGGCCCAGGGCCGGGAACTGCACATGGTTGATCATGGTTTTATTCCGCCTCCTGCGGGAGAATGGTCACGGTGGCGCTGTGCTCCGGCAGCAGCATGGTCTGCAGGGCTTCGTCCACCTCCTGCTTCGTGAGGGCCGCCAGCAGCTGCACCCCCTCTTCCAGCGTGCTGCGGCGCAGGTAATTGCTCACCAGCGCACCCGCGGCCCCGGTGGGGCTTTCCAGCGCTTCCAGCATCTCGCCGTACATCTGGTTCTTGCACAGGGTGAACAGCTCTTCGTCCACGCCTTCCTTCCGGATGCGCTCGATCTCCTCTAGCAGCAGGGTGCGCACCTTCTCCGGCTCATCGCTCTCGCCCGTGAACAGAATGCAGCAGCAGCCCTCCACCGAGAGATACTCGGCCCCGAACTCGGGGTTCACCAGGCCCTCGTCGTACAGGCGGCGGTACAGCGGGGTCATGCCGCCGCACACCAGCTCGCCCAGCAGGTCGCAGAGAATCTCGCCCCGCACCCGGTTTTCGCCCAGCGGGGCCTCCTTGTAGCCCACGCCGATGCAGGGCTTGGAGACGGACATCCGGAACGTATCGCCGGTTTTCGCGGGCAGCGGGCCTTCCGGCTTCTGAATCCGCTGCACCTTATGGGGCGTGCGGGGCTTGTCCAGCCCGGCCCGCTTGCAGGCGTCCAGCACCTGCTGGGTGGTCACGCCACCCGCCACGGCCAGCACCATATTGGCCGGGTCGTAGAAGGCGTCGGTGCAGGCATAGAGCATTTCCGGGGTGATCTCGGCAATGCTCTCCACGGTGCCCGCAATGTCGCTGCGGATGGGGTGGTTTTCGTACAGGCAGCTGCACAGGGCAAACAGCATCCGCCAGTCGGGGTTGTCGTCGTACATGCGGATCTCCTGCCCGATGATGCCCTGCTCCTTCTGAATGGTGGCCTCGGTGAAGTAGGGCTGGCCCACCATGCTCAGCAGAACGTCCAGGCTCTCGTCCACCTGCCGGGTGGCAGTAAACACGTAGCAGGTCTGGTCAAAACTGGTGAAGGCGTTGGCATTGGCGCCGGTTTTTGCATACTTGCTGAAGGCGTCTCCGTCCTCGCTCTCGAACATCTTGTGCTCCAGAAAATGCGCCACACCGGCGGGCAGATGCACCGGCTTGCCGTCCAGAACAAAGTCCCGGTCAATGGAGCCAAAGCGGGTGGCATACTCGGCATGAACGCTGCCGTAGCCGGGCATGGGCCGCACCAGCACAGTCAGGCCGCTGGGCAGCACGGTTTTTTCACAGGCCGCAGCGCGGCTGAGGGTCTCGTTGATCTCACGCATGGTCGTTCACCTCCGGGGTCAGCAGGTAGCTCACCGAAAGGGTGAACTGGCGCAGCACCTGGCGCACCTGCTCCTTCGTTACCTGCTCCAGCGCCGCGCGGGCCTGGGCCGGGGTGCTCACCGGGCCGCCCCGGGCGATTTCGGCAAAATACCAGCCCTCCAGACCGGAGAGGCTGTCCTCCACCGATTCCAGGCTGGAAAGCAGGCCGCGGCGGCAGTCCTCCATCTCCTCATCGGTGATGGGGCCGTCGCACAGCTGGGCCAGCTCCTTCAGAATGGCCGCCTCGGCCTTCTGAGCATTGGCCGGCTCCACGCCGCTGTCCACCATCATGCAGCCGGTCACGGAGGTATAACTGGAAGAGCAGTAGTAGCACAGGCTCTGCTTTTCCCGCACGTTCAGGAACAGGCGGCTGGTCACCGAGCCGCCGTACAGGGCCATGGCCAGGCGGCTGGCGGCAATTTCCTGCGCACCGGTGCAGCGCCCGGCCGTAAACAGCAGGCAGAGCTTGGCCTGCACCATGTCCATGGTTTCCACCTGATGGTCCGGCTGCTGGCGGGGCATAAACAGCCCGGGCAGCGGGGCCTGCCAATCCCGCTTGCGGCCCTCCAGGGCAGCCAGAAGCAGGCGGCGCACCGTCTCGTCTTTGGCGCCGATGGCCGTCACCTCAATGCTGGCGCGGCACAGCATCTCTTCATACACCTGGGTGAGCAGCTGGGGGGTAACGCCGTCCACCTCTTCCAGGTAGCCGTCCCGCTCCACACCGGCCAGGCTGTCGCCGAAAAAGCGGCGGCGGGCCTGGCGCACGCAGTACAGGCGCTTGTCGTTCACCTCGGCCTGAAGCTGCTGGCGCAGCTTGCCCCGCTCAATGGCCACGGCCTCTTCATCAAACAGGCCGTTCACCAGATAGGGGCGGAAGGCCACGCCGAACACCAGGTCGGCGTACTCGGCGGTCAGGTCCTCCCCTTCCAGCGCAAATTCATCTTTAATGCCGGTCACGCTCACGGTGAGCACCCGGTTTGCGCCGTTGGTGGAGTTGTCCACACTCAGGTCAGCCCCGTACAGCTTGGCCAGCCGCCGGGAGAGCAGCGTCATGTCCGGATAATCGGCGCAGCAGCGCTCCAGCACCAGGGGCAGCACCGCGCTGGCGGTGGCCGTCTCGCGGCAGGCCGGATACTGGAAGCGGATGGTGATGCGGCAGCGGTTGAACTTCTGGGCGTCCAGCGTATTCAAAAACACGCCGGGCGCAAGATTTTCTCGTTTCAAATCCCTTGTCCTCGTTGTTCTGTAAAATCAGTCCGATCGTTTGTGCAAAACTGCCCGTTTTCCGGGGCGGCTGCCCCGAAAAAGGGAAGAAAAAGGCGGCCTGCTCGGGGCGATCGGGTTCCCCGCGGGGGCCGCCTGTACGCAAAAGATGCCATGTCTGCCGGGGCCAAAGGCTCAGGCCGCCGCTGCCAGGTACTCCTCCAAGCATTGGCCGCCGGCCTTGATGGCCGCTGCATTCTCCGGGCCGACGTAGCGGTAGTGCCACGGCTCATAGATGATCCCGGTGATCTCCTGTTTGTCTTTGGGGTAGCGCAGGATGAAGCCATACTCCGCCGCATGGGCGTCCAGCCAGGTGAATGCGGCCGTTTTTTCAAAGGCCTCGTCCAGATTCTGGTGGTCCGGGGTGACAATGTCTGCCGCCAGGCCCAGATTGTGCTCGGAATAGCCCGGCACCGCCACCACGGTTTTGGCCTTATCATAGGCTTCCTGCTCGTTCAAGCCCTTATTCAGCCATTCCTGCTTTTCGTTGTTGAACAGGTTCGTCTGGTACTCCACCGTCCGGTAGCCGGAGCAGAGCAGCAGGTCCACGCCCTCGGCCGCGGCGGCCTGCTTCATGGCAATGTAGGCGTCGGCCGCCTCGCTGGCCAGCTCCTTCCCAGTGCTCTCCTCCGCAAGCTTGGTGGTCAGGCTGCTCTCGTAGCCCTCCGGCAACGGAACGTTGTTGTTCACCAGGGTCAGCCGCCAGTCGGTCGTATCCACCGCCTGCGGGGCCGCCTCGCCCGTGCTTTCGCTCACGCTGGAGGAGGAAGCCCCGGCCCCGCCCTTTCCAAGATTCTGGATCAGGCGCACCCCGCTGCGGATCAGCAGGCATAAAAGCCCCAGCAGGGCCAGGCAGACCAGTGCAAACAGAATGCGGTTGCGCAGGATCTGCTGTTTGCGGCGGCGCCTGGCGGCAGCACGCTGGCGGGCAGTGGGCGCTTGGCGGCGTTCAGGTTCCATGGCTTCTCCTTTTTTACCCGGGTTGTAAAAACGGCTTTTTTGTGCAGCAAAGTATAGACTCTGCCACAATAAGTATTATATCGCATCCCACCGGGGATGTAAATGCGCGCGTGCTTCCCGGTTTTGATTTTCTGGCCATCCGGGCGCACGGCTGCCTTGCAGCTACCTTATTTTATAGGATATGCCGCAGCGGCCTGTCCTGATCTGCTTTTTGCCTCTGCCGCCCGGATTCTGCGCCGTTCTTTACCAGTTTTACAGATTCTTGCTTTTGGCCGCATTTTGCGCATCCAAACTTTACAAAAGCTTTGCCCGCATCTGGTTTCGGCGCGGGGGGCATTCGGGATACAATAAACATGCGCCAAGGGAGGCGGGGCCAAGGGCCGCCGCACCGGGCGTGCCCAATCACCGGGCTTACGCAAAAGGGAATCATCCGCCGGGGCGCAAGACAAATCCCCGACCACTAGGAGGAACAAACATGAACATCAAACGCGTCGCTTGCGGCCTGTGCGCTGCTATGATGCTGGCTGCCGTTGCCACTGGCTGCGGTTCCAGCGCTTCTTCTTCCGCTGCTGCCTCTTCCGAGGCCGCTTCCGAGAGCGCAGCTTCTTCCGCTGCTGCCGGCCTGAACGGCACCGTCGCCACCGGCGGTTCCACCAGCATGGAGAAGGTTGTGTCCGCTCTGCAGGAGGCTTTCGCCGAGAAGGAGCCTGATGTGACCGTTACCTACGATCCCACCGGCAGCGGCGCCGGCATCACCGGTGCCACCGACAAGACCCTGGACATCGGCCTCTCCAGCCGCAAGCTGAAGGACGGCGAGACCGGCGTGACCGCCACCACCATCGCGCTGGACGGCATCGCCATCATCGTGAACAACGCCAACCCCGTACAGGATCTGACCATCGACCAGATTGCCAAGATCGCCACCGGCGAGATCACCAACTGGAAGGACGTGGGCGGCGAGGATGCCCCCATCGTGCTGATCGGCCGTGAGGCCGGCAGCGGCACCCGCGACGGCTTCGAGAGCATCGTGGGCGTGACGGACAAGTGCCAGTACGCTCAGGAGCTGACCAGCACCGGTGCCGTCATCACCGGCGTGGCTGCCAACAACGGCGCCATCGGCTACGCTTCCCTGTCCGCTCTGAAGGACACCGTGAAGGCTGTGACCGTGGAAGGCATTGCCTGCACCGAGGAGACCGTTCTGGACGGCACCTACAAGATTCAGCGTCCCTTCAACTTCGTCACCAACGACAGCGTGACCCCCAGCGACGCTGTGAAGTCCTTCATCGACTTCGCCACCAGCGCTGAGGCTGCTGACCTGATCCGTGCCGCCGGCGCGGTGCCCATGGCCTAAACACCCGCTTCCATCTCAATCTTCGGAATCTCCGGCCCGGCTCTGTGCTCATTGCGGCAGCGCCGGGCCTTTTTCAAAGGCATGGGCCAGCGGCCCGTGTTCATGAAAGGAATCGTATTTATGAAAAAGAAAGCCAATGTGAGAGACTTGGTGGAAGTGATCATGAACGGAGTGTTCTTCCTCATGGGCATGACCGCCATCGCCTTTGTAGCTCTCATCACGGTTTACATGTTTGTGTCCGGCCTGCCGGCCATCGCCAAGATCGGCCCCGTGGACTTTTTGCTGGGCCGCACCTGGGCCTCCACCGCCGCCCAGCCCTCCTACGGCATTCTGCCCTTCATCCTCACCAGCTTTTTCGGCACCCTGGGTGCGGTGCTTATCGGCATTCCGGTGGGCCTGCTCACCAGCGTGTTCCTCTCCAAGATCGCTTCCCCCCGCATGGCCGCTGTGGTCAGCAGCGCGGTGGAGCTGCTTGCCGGCATCCCCAGCGTGATCTACGGCCTGATTGGCATGGTGGTGCTGGTGCCCGCCGTGGCCAGTGTGTTCGGCCTGGCAAGCGGCGCCTGCATGCTGACCGCCATTCTGGTGCTTGCCGTGATGATTCTGCCCAGCATCATTTCGGTGAGCGTCACCGCCCTGAACGCCGTGCCCAAAGAGTACGAAGAAGCCAGCCTGGCCCTGGGCGCCACCAAGATCGAGACTTACTTTAAAGTAAGCCTGCCCGCCGCCAAAAGCGGCATTGCCGCCGGCATCGTGCTGGGCGTGGGCCGCGCCATGGGCGAGGCCATGGCCATCATGATGGTGGCCGGCAACGTGGCCAATATGCCCGGCCTGTTCAAGAGCGTGCGCTTCCTCACCACCGCCATTGCCAGTGAGATGAGCTACGCCTCCGGCCTGCAGCGCCAGGCCCTGTTCAGCATCGCGCTGGTGCTGTTCGTATTTATCATGCTGCTGAACGCCCTGCTGAACCGCATTCTGAAAGGAGGCAGCGAAGATGAGCACTAAACGCAAAGCCTACAACCTGCTGCTTCCCATTGTGGTGTACGCCGCCGCCGGCCTGACCGTGTTGCTGCTGGTCGGCATCATCGGCTACGTGCTGGTCAAGGGCCTGCCCAACGTGAGCATTTCACTGCTCACCAGTGTGCCCAGCGTCATCCGCAATGTGAAGGGCATCCTTCCCTACATTCTGAACACCCTGTATGTGGTGCTGCTGAGCGTCGCCATCGTGCTTCCCCTCGGCGTGGGCGCGGCCGTTTATCTGAACGAGTACGCCAAGAACCACAAGCTCATTGCACTGATCGAATACACCACCGAAACGCTGGCCGGCATCCCCAGCATTATCTACGGCCTGGTGGGTATGCTGGTGTTCAACCAGAAGCTGGGCCTGGGCGGCTGCCTGATCTCCGGCAGTTTAACGCTGGTCATCATGGTGCTGCCCACCATCATCCGCACCACCCAGGAAAGCCTGAAAACCGTGCCCCAAAGCTACCGTGAAGGCGCCTTGGGCCTGGGCGCCACCAAGTGGCACATTGTGCGCACACTGGTGCTGCCCTGCAGCCTGGACGGCATTGTCTCCGGCTGCATTCTGGCCATCGGCCGCATCGTGGGCGAGAGCGCGGCTCTGCTGTTCACCGCCGGCACCGGCAAGGTGCTGGCCAGCAGCATCGCCAAGGCCTACACCTCCAGCGGCGCGACCCTTTCCGTTGCGCTGTACATGACCGTCAGCGAGGACGGCGATTTTGCGGTGGGCTAAGCCATTGCCGCCGTGCTGATGGTGCTGGTGCTCTGCCTGAACGGCCTGGCCAAGCTGGCCCGCAAGAAGTTAAAACGTGATATGTAACCGGAGGAACGACGATTATGGAAACTCCCATTCTGCAAACCAAAGACCTGAAGCTGTACTACGGCAATTTTCAGGCCCTGAAGGGCATCAGCATGACCATTCAGGAAAAGACCATCACCGCCTTCATCGGCCCCTCCGGCTGCGGCAAGTCCACCTTTTTGAAGGTGCTGAACCGAATGAACGACCCCGAGCTGGTGCCCGGGCTGCGCATTGAGGGCGAGGCGCTGTACCGCGGCATGAACCTGCTGGATAAGAGCGTGGACGTGACCGCCCTGCGCAAGAAGATCGGCATGGTGTTCCAGAAGGCCAATCCCTTCCCCATGAGCATTTACGACAACATCGCCTACGGCCCCCGGCTGCACGGTGTGCGCAGCAAGGCCCAGCTGGATGATCTGGTGGAAAAGAGCCTGCGCGGCGCGGCCATCTGGGACGAGGTAAAGGACCGGCTGAAGAAGAGCGCGCTGGGCCTTTCCGGCGGCCAGCAGCAGCGTCTGTGCATCGCCCGCGCCCTGGCTGTGGAGCCGGACGTGCTGCTGATGGACGAGCCCACCAGCGCCCTGGACCCGGGCAGCACCATGCGCATTGAAGAGCTGATGAGCGAGCTGAAGGAGAAGTACACGGTGGTCATTGTGACCCACAATATGCAGCAGGCCGCCCGTATCAGCGATGAAACCGCGTTCTTCCTGCTGGGTGAGATGATCGAGAAGGGCCCCACCGAGGAGATCTTCTCCCGCCCGAAGGACAAGCGCACCGAAGATTACATCACTGGCCGCTTCGGCTGAGAAATGGGAGGTTTTTCATGAAACTGCGTGAAAAGTACGACAACGACCTGGTACGGCTGGAAGATTCCGTAAGGGCCATGGGCCAGAGCGTGCAGAACGCCCTGCGGGATGCGGTGGCTACGCTGACCAGCCATGACGCGGCAAGCGCCCGCCACATCATCGAGAACGACCGGGCTGTGGATGAGCAGGAGCGGGACATCGAGCACCTGTGCATGACCCTGCTGCTGCGCCAGCAGCCCATCGCCAGCGATCTGCGCAAGGTGAGCAGCTCGTTGAAGATGGTCACGGACCTGGAGCGCATGGGCGACAATGCGGCCGACATTGCGGAGATCGGCCTGTATCTGCCCGCTGAAGCTCCCCTGCCCCAGGTGCTGACCGACATGGCCGGCCAGGCCCTCGCCATGGAGCAGGCCGCTCTGGGCGCCTTTTTGAAGGGCAGCCAGGAGACTGCCAAGCAGGTCATCGCCATGGACGACAAGCAGGACGAGCTGTTCAACAACGCCAAAAAGGAGCTGGCCCAGCGCCTGGCCCAGAACCCCGAGGACGCGGACGATGTGCTGGATCTGCTCATGATCGCCAAATATCTGGAGCGTTTGAGCGACCACTCAGTGAACGTTGCCGAATGGACCATCTTCTGCCAGACCGGCCTGTACAAAGGCCAGCAGATCGTCTGATTTACGAGTGTGTTCACGATTGCGCTTTTGCAGATTGCAGATACGCAGATCGCAGAGAAAGGGACGCCCCACACAGCACTGTGTGGGGCGTCTCTTTTGTGTAATTGAATTGGCGTTGTTGCATTAGTTTCGGCGGCCAAAATCGCGGCGGCAGAGCCTTTCCCTTGAGGGGAAGGTGCCGAGCACAGCGAGGCAGATGAGGTGGAGCGCACATCATCGCCACAGCCTCACCGCAAAGAGAAGATGCCACCTCATCAGTCGGCTTACGCCGACAGCTTCCCCTCGAGGGGAAGCCAAATCTTCGCGGCGGAAAAGCTATCCCACTGAAAGCACCCCAAAATTTCCCGCAACAACAAAGGCTTCCCTTTGCAGGGAAGCCTTTTCATCAGGTTCTCAGCCCTTGCCAAAGGCACCCAGCAGCCGGGCCAGGAAGCCCTGCTTCGGGGCGGCGGGGGCGCGGCGGCGGGTTGCGGCCGTCGGGGCCGTCACCTGCCAGTTGTTTGCAAAGTAATTGTACATCATCATCTGGCTGTCAATGCGCCGCTCCCCTTCCTTGGGCTTCACGCGGGCATAGCTGCCGTCCGGCTTCATCTCGCGGGCGTTCACGTTGTCGTCCAGCTGCATCTGCAGCACGCCCATCAGGCGCTTGACCAGGGCCGGGTCGTGAATGTGCACGCCCACTTCCACGCGGCGCTCGGTGTTGCGGGTCAAGAAGTCGCCCGAGGCAATGTACATCCGCACGTCCTCCCCTTCACCGAAGGAGTAGATGCGGGAATGCTCCAGGTAGCGGCCCACGATGCTGCGCACGTGCAGGTTCTCGGTGGCGCCAGGCACTCCGGCCCGCACGCAGCAGATGCCGCGCACGATCATGTCAATGTGCACCCCGGCGCAGGAGGCCTCCGACAGCTTCTCGATGATCTCACGGTCGCTCACCGAGTTGTTCTTCAGCACAATGCGGGCGGGGCGGCCGCAGCGGGCGGCCTCGATCTCCCGCTCCATCTCCTTGAGCAGCACGCTCTTGAAGCACAGCGGGGCCACCAGCAGGTCGTTGGTGGTGGGGGTCAGGCGCTCCACCGCCAGGTTGTTGAACACGGCGGCCGCTTCCTCGCCAATAGAGGAACTGGAGGTGATGAAGGACAGGTCGGTGTACTGCTCGCTGGTTTTTTCATTGTAGTTGCCGGTGCCGATCTGGGTGATATAGCTGTATTTCGGGCCCTTTTTGCGGGTAATGAGGGTCAGCTTGGAGTGCACCTTGTAGTCGTCAAAGCCGTAGATCACGGTGCATCCCGCTTTTTCCAGCTGCTTGGACCAGTCGATGTTGTTCTGCTCGTCAAACCGGGCACGCAGCTCCACCACCGTCACCACTTCCTTGCCGTTCTCGGCGGCGGTGGTAAGTGCTTCCACGATCTTGGACTCCCGGGCCATCCGGTACAGCGTCATTTTGATGCTCACCACATCCGGGTCCGTGGCGGCCTTTTCCAGCATACCGATGAAGGGCTTCATGCTCTGGTACGGGTAGGCCAGCAGCACATCGTGGCGCTGCACCTCCTCGGTCAAGTCATACTCAGGCGGGGGCAGCATGGGCCGGGCCGCCGGGTAGCACAACTCGCTGTGGCCGTCTGCCGCCAGCCGGGCTGCCAGCTTGAACAGGAAGCCCAGGTCCAGCGGGCTTGCCTGGGTGAAGCACTGGGCCGCGGGCAGCACCAGCTTTTCGCACAAAAACTTGCTCATCTCCGGCGTGACCGTGGGGCTGAACTGCAGGCGCACCGCCGCCAGCTTGCGGCGTTTTTTCAGCAGCTCGCTCATCACCTCACGGTAGTCGATGTCATGGTCCATCATGGCCTCTTCCACCGTCAGGTCCGCGTTGCGGGTCACCCGGAACAGGCAGGCCTTCTGAACGCTTTCACCCTCGAACGCCTGAGAGGCAAAATGCAGGATCAGCTCTTCCACCAGGCCGTAGCAGAGGGTGTCGCCCTCTTTCAGGTACAGCAGGCGCTCAAACTGGCTGCTGATGGGCAGAATGCCCATACAGCTGCTCTCTTTCAGCTGGGCGCACAGGTAGATTTCCTGATTGCGCAGGAAGGGGAACGGGTGGCGGTGGTCCACCACCTGGGGCGAGAGCACCGGCTTGATCTCCTTCTGGAAGTACTTCTTCCAGAAATGCTCCTGCTCCTTGTTCAGCTTTTCAAAATTCAGGCGCTTGTAGCCCTGTTCTTCCAGGGCCGCCGCCAGCTTGTTCATGATTTTGTCGCACTGTTCCTGCAGGGCCGCCGCCTTGGGCATGATGGCGGCCAGCTGCTGCTGGGGGGTCATGTGGGTTTTATTCTCGGTTTTATCCTGCTTCAGCAGGGTCTGATCGTACAGCGAACCGACCCGGACCATGAAAAACTCGTCCAGATTGCTGCCGTAGATCCCGGCAAATTTCAGCTGTTCGGCCAGAGGAACGTTCTTATCCTTGGCAAGGGCCAGCACCCGCTGGTCAAAATCCAGCCAGCTCAGTTCCCGGTTGATGAAAATATCCTGTTTTTCCTGCACGCTGTTTCTCCTTTTCCGCCCCGGATGAGGCGCTCAACCTGCGCCTCACAAACCGGCGCACTGCTGCTTTCATTATATCGAATCGCCGAACCCTTGTAAACGCAGCAGATTGTAAAATTCTCTATACAAAGCGAGAAAATCGGCCGAAAACTGCGCACCTTCCGCACGTGTTCCGACCGATTTTTATGTTTTTGCTGTTCCGGTTCAATTCATGAGCACCGCGCCCTCGGCGGGAACCTGCCAGACCCACTGGCCGTCCAGCGTGCGCAGGCCCATCATGTCGCCGTCAATGCACCAGAGGCCATTCTCCGCCTCGTTGTAGGTCAGCTGGTCGCCTTCCAGCAGCAGGGTGCCGTCCTCTTTGGCCAGATACATGCGCCGGGTCCGGCCGGTCTCGCTGTCCCGGTCCAGGGTCAGCCACAGGCCCTGCTTTTCCAGCGCTTCGCTGTAGCTCACATCCTGCCCGTTCAGGGCCGTCCGGCTGCCACTGCTGTGCAGCACAAAAATCTCCCCCTCGGGTTTGACGCAGACCAGATACGGGGTGCGCGTACAGCCGTAGGGCGCGCTGTACGGGTAATTGTTCACGTTCTCCGTCACCAGTACTTCGTTGCCGTCCGGGTCCAGCAGATGCACCGGGGCATCGTAACGGTTTACGTCCACCGGTTCCTGATACCAGGCACTGCCGTCCTCAAACACGCCCGCCGTGGCGGATTCATAGACGCCGGTGGGGCATTCCAGATAAAACGCGCCCCAGGTCATGGTGTCGTCCTGATAAATCTTCACGCGGTCGCTGTAAAACTGATACCGGTGGGTGGTATCGCGTTCCTCGATCTGTCCGCTGGCGGCATTCAGCACGGTGTACTGCTCGCCCTCGCCGCTCAGCAGCACCCGCCCGTCGTTCAGGATGCGGTACACCGGCTGCTCGCTCACCGGTTCGCCATTCGGGCCGTACAGATAGGGCTGGGCGTCCGCGCCTTCCAACCGCACCGTATAGCCCTCGGGCCAATGGTTCTGCTGCATTTCCTTCTGGTAATCATTGACCTGCTCAATGTCGTGGTAATCCGTATCCGGCAGGGTGGCCAGCACGTTCAATTCCGCGTCCACCTGCTCGGCCCGGTCGCCGTAGAACAGGTAATGCTCCCCGTCCCGCACCATGTAGTTCCGCACGCCCAGGCAGCTGATGCTGCCGGTGTCCAGATCATAGAAGCAGTCGTAGGTCATGTCGGCGCTGGGCTGCACCCACTCGCCGCACAGCAAAAGCAGCTGCCGCCCCGCCACGACGCTGGGGATGGCCCCCTTCTGCTCCAGCAGCTGGGTACCGTCGGCATCGTACACGGTGTAGTGGTTGTCTGCATTGCCCTCATAGTTCAGCGTGTCCGACACCACAAACAGGTCAGGGGCGTCCGGCTGCCAGTTTCTCAGCACATACACGTTTCCGCCCTCGGTGCGGAACACCTCCTGCCCAGCCCGCAGCACCCGCCACACCGCGGGGGGCTGCTCCCTCCCGGGGAGGCAGCTGCCGTAGGCCAGGTTCTGGCTGCTGGCAACGACCAGACGGTTGGAGTCGTCGGCCGCCTGCCCGGAAGCATCCACGGGGCTTTGGGGCTGCTCTGCCGCGCTTTCCGCAGGGGCTTTGGCCTGCCCGCAGCCGCACAGCAGCACCAGAGCCAGGGCGCACAGGGCCGCCGTCAGCCGATGCGGTACAAACGAATGGTTCATAGAATTCTCCTCTCCCGGCCCGCCGCCCAGGCACCCGGGCGGGCCGCCGCTCCGTTTCAGGGGAACCGTTTTCCGCAGCAGGGCAGCTGCCCATGCGGCCTTCTGCCGTATGAAAACCGGAACCGCTTTTTTAATCTCTCCCAATTCATCATACCAGATTCTTTGTGCAATGGATACGAATTGGGGCACTTTTTCTTTTACCGAATATAGTGTAACGAAAAATCCCATCAAAGCTGCATCATTCTGCGCCCGCCGGGACCGCCCCGCAAAAAAGAAGCAGGCGGATGCCCCGGTGTACGCCGGGTGCATCCGCCTGCTCAGCAAATGACTGTTGGGGTTTAGGCTTCCAGGGCTGCCTTCAGCTCGTCCACCTTGTTGGTCTTTTCCCAGGCCACGCCCAGGTCCTCACGGCCCATGTGGCCGTAGGCAGCGGTGGCGCGGTAGATGGGCTTGCGCAGATCCAGCGCCTGGATGATGGCGGCGGGACGCAGATCGAACACCTTTTCCACGGCCTGCTCAATGCGCTCGTCCTCCACCTTGCCGGTGCCGAAGGTATCCACCAGAACGGACACAGGCTCGGCCACGCCGATGGCGTAGGCCAGCTCCACCTCGCACTTGCTGGCAATGCCGGCGGCCACGATGTTCTTGGCCACCCAGCGGGCTGCATAGGCGGCGCTGCGGTCCACCTTGCTGGGGTCCTTGCCGCTGAAGGCGCCGCCGCCGTGGCGGGCATAGCCGCCGTAGGTGTCCACAATGATCTTGCGGCCGGTCAGGCCGGAGTCGCCCTGCGGGCCGCCCACCACAAAGCGGCCGGTGGGGTTGATGAAGTACTTGGTGTTCTCGTCCAGCAGCTGGGCGGGGATGACCTGACGGATGACGTTCTCCATGATGTCGGCGCGCAGCTGCTCGGTGCTGATCTCCGGGCCGTGCTGGCTGGAGATGACCACAGTGTCCACCCGAACGGGCTTGCCGTCGTCGTACTCCACGGTCACCTGGCTCTTGCCGTCGGGCCGCAGATAGGCCAGCTTGCCGTTCTTGCGCACGGCCGTCAGCTGCTTGGCCAGCTTGTGGGCCAGGCTGATGGGCAGAGGCATCAGTTCGGGGGTCTCGTCGCAGGCAAAACCGAACATCATGCCCTGGTCGCCGGCGCCGCCCACCTCATCGTTGGTGCCCAGCGCAATGTCGGGACTCTGCTCGTCAATGTTGGTGATCACGGCGCAGGTGTCGGCGTCAAAGCCGTACTTGGCGCGGGTATAGCCGATGTCCCGGATCACATTGCGGGCCACGCCGGCAATGTCCACATAGCACTGGGTGGTGATCTCACCCATGATGTGCACCAGACCGGTGGAGCAGGTGGTCTCGCAGGCCACGCGGGCGTCGGGGTCCTGGGCCAGAATGGCGTCCAGCACAGCGTCGCTGATCTGGTCGCAGATCTTATCGGGATGCCCCTCGGTGACGGACTCGGACGTAAACAGATACTTTGACATGTTGTTGCCTCCTTTGGCGTGCGCCGGGCCTTGGCATCGTGACGCCCGGCTTTGAGTGAATGATTGAACCAGAAAGACAACTTGCCGGAAACAAAAGGCGCTCAGAACCCGAAAGTTCTGAGCGCCGCACGCTTATCTCTCGGTTTCCCGCAGGATTTGGCACCTTACATTCTGAAAATGCAGGTTGTCGGGCTTCACAGGGCCTGTTCCCTCTGCCGCTCTTGATAAGTTGTTATTCTGTTGTATTGCTTATATTAGCACGGAGATTTTGCCTTGTCAAGGCTGTTTTTGGCGAAATTTTGTTCCATTCCGCCAATCAGCGGCGGCCGTGCAGCACGGGAGACAGGGGCTTGTACACCAGGAAGGTCAGCGCCACATCCAGCATCCCTTTAAAGAAGGTAAAGGGCAGGTTGAAAATGACCAGCGCCTTCAGCAGGCTATCGGTGCCAGGCAGAATGGCGTTGTACATCCCCAGAATGGCCTCCATGGGCAGGCCGTACACGTTCACGTACATGGGGTAGGTGACGAAGTAGTTCAGCGGCAGGCTGAACAGAGCCATCACCGCCGCGCCGATGAGCGCCCCCAGAAAGGCCATCTTCCGGTTCTTCTTATACTGATACAGCAGGCCGGCCGGAATGACAAAGCTGGCGCCCAGCAGGAAGTTGCACAGTTCGCCCACGCCGCCGGTGGAGCCGTGAAACAGCAGGTTGAACAGATTTTTAATCAGGCAGACGGCCACGCCGCTGACGGGGCCAAGGCTGTACGCCGCCAGCAGGGCCGGCAGCTCCGACACGTCCAGCTTGATGAAGCTGGGCACAATGGGAATGCTGAAATCCAGGAACATCAGCACGGTGGCCACGGCCGCCAGCATGGCGGTCACACTCAGTTTGCGGTTTTTGCTCTGTACCATCATAATCGATTCCTCCCGGGCAGTTCGCCCCGTTTAAAGTTTGCGGCAATGCCATGCAGCCCCGTTTTACCTTGAGACTTTTGCGCCGCCGGCGCTGCATGGCCTTGCCCTTGCGAAAGCCCGTTGCGGATTTTTCAGGATACACACAGGCAGGAGGACAAACAAAAGCGCCCTTTTTCACACCAACGGGTAGAAAAAGGGCGCACGTACAGCTCATCTTACTGTCGTTTCTTTCATCCGGACTATACCGTCGGCCCTGGAGTTTCACCAGATCAGCACCTGCCAAAAGCAGGTGGTCGCGGGCTATACCGCCGGTGGGGAATTTCACCCCGCCCTGAAACAGACTTTCTTGCTTTATTATAGCGGCCCCTCTATGGTTTTGCAAGCCCATTTTGTGAATTTTTTGGCAAGTTCTGCATTCTGTCTGGCCGCTTGCCCATTTGACTGAAATTTCGTCCGAATTTTATAGCTTTTTGTTGTTTTCGTTTGCTTTTCGCGCACACATCCTTTATAATGAAAGTCAAACACGGGCATGACCCATCTTTTGTGCGTCTCAACGTGCCCATCCGCTTTATTTCTTTAATTCATTACTGTGGAGAATTGATTTTCATGAAACACGAACACAACCATACGAATGGCAGCTTTTCCAACTCACTGGGCTTTATTCTGGCCTGCGTCGGCTCTGCGGTGGGCCTGGGCAACATCTGGATGTTTCCCTACCGGCTTGGCCAGTACGGCGGCGCGGCCTTTCTGCTGCTGTACCTGGGCTTTGTCGCGCTGTTCGGCTATGTGGGCCTTTCCTCCGAGTTCGGCATCGGCCGCATGGCGCGCACCGGCACCCTGGGCGCTTACCGCCTGTGCTGGAACGCCCGCGGCAAAGAGAAGCTGGGCGGCGCGCTGGGCTGGATTCCGCTGCTTGGCTCCCTGGGCATTGCCATTGGCTATTCCATCATCATCGGCTGGGTGCTGCGCAGCCTGTGGGGCAGCATCAGCGGCAGCCTGTTTGCCGGGGACGCCGGCGAGTACTTTGCCCGGGCCACCACCGCCTTCGGCAGCCTGGGCTGGCATCTGGCGGTGGTGGCCATCACCGCGCTGGTGCTGCTTTCCGGCGCGGCCATCATGATTGAAAAGAGCAACAAGGTCATGATGCCGCTGTTCTTCGCGCTGTTTGCCCTGCTTGCCATTAAGGTGGTTTTTCTGCCCGGGGCAGGCGACGGCTACCGGTTCCTGTTCGTTCCCCGCTGGGAATACCTGGCCGACCCCAACACCTGGGTGATGGCCATGGGGCAGGCGTTCTTCTCTTTGTCCATCACCGGCTCCGGCATGATCGTGTACGGCTCCTATCTGGACAAGGACGTGGACATTCCCGGCGCTTCCATCCGCACCGCCTTTTTTGACACGCTGGCCGCCCTGCTGTCGGCGCTGGTCATCATGCCCGCGGTGTTCGCCTACGGCATTGCACCGGACAAAGGCCCCTCGCTGATGTTCATCACCATCCCGGAGATCTTCCGGCAGATGCCCATGGGCCGCCTGCTGAGTGTTGTCTTTTTTGTTTCGGTGATGTTTGCGGGCATTTCCAGCCTCATCAATATGTTTGAGGCCGTCATTGAGAGCTGGCAGCAGCGGTTTGCCCTGCCCCGCCGGGCCGCGGTGCTGCTGTGCGCTGCCATCTGTGCGGGCGTCGGCATCTTTCTGGAGGCCGACCCCCTCACCGGCAACTGGATGGACTTCGTCACCATCATCGTCAGCCCCTTCGGCGCGGTGCTGGGGGCCTTCTCCATCTACTTTGTGCTGGGCAGGGGCCGCATTGAGGAAGAGCTGAACCAGGGCCGCACAAAGCCCCTGCCCGGCTGGTTCGGCAAGCTGGCCCGCTATTTCTACGTTCCCCTCACCTGCGTGATCTTTGTTCTGGGACTTGTGTATCATGGCATTGGCTGAGCTTTTGAGCGTTTCGTTTTTTCGCGCAGACGGCGTTGCAGGGCCGCCTGCGCTTTTTTATGCCCCGTTTTCGCCGCCGCCGGGCCGCGGCGAGCAAAAAAGGCAGGTGCCCTCTCCCATTTTGCTGTTTTTTCGCCTGCACCGGAAAAATTTTCTTTGCAAGTTTCTCAAATTATGCTAGAATAGAGCAGTATCGCATCCTGCCTGTGCGGAATGATTTTAGGAAAAGGAGGGGGCACTCATGCGGCCCAGCATCTCAACGGCACACAGCCCGGCTGCCAGCCCGCAGCCGCCCCACACAATCAGCGCCTTTCAGCGGCGGAAGCTTCCCTTTGTCGCGTGATTTTCCGCCGCTTTTGCTTTATCTCTTTCCTGTGTAAAAGAAGTATCTTGCAGGCAGACAGTCAAGGCACCATCGCGCGGATCGGAACACAGCGCAGTGGGCAAAGGAGGAAATACCATTGAAACGCGAGTCCTTTAAATCCCGGCTGGGGTTCATCCTCATCAGCGCCGGATGCGCCATCGGCATCGGCAATGTGTGGCGCTTCCCCTATGTGGTGGGCAACAACGGCGGCGGCGCCTTTGTGCTGCTCTATCTGTTCTTCCTGATCATGGTGGGCGTGCCCGTGATGACCATGGAGTTCGCCGTGGGCCGTGCCTCCCGCCAGAGCGCGGTGGGCGCCTATAAAAAGCTGGAGCCTTCGGGCAGCAAATGGCACATTCACGGCTGGTTCTGCCTGGCGGGCTGCTACCTGCTGATGATGTTCTACACCTCGGTTTCCGGCTGGATGCTGGATTACTTCTTCAAGTTCCTCACCGGCACCTTTGACGGGCTGGACACGCAGGCCGTGGGCGGCGTGTTCGGCGATATGCTGGCCAACCCCTTTGAGGTTGGCCCCTGGATGGCCGTGACCGTCATCGTGGGCTTTGCCGTGTGCAGCATGGGCCTGCAGAAGGGTCTGGAGCGCATTTCCAAGTGGATGATGCTGGCGCTGCTGTGCCTGATCATGGTGCTGGCCGTGCGCAGCCTGACCCTGCCCGGCGCCATGGCCGGTGTGGAGTTCTACCTGAAGCCCAACCTGGACCATATGCAGACCACCAGCGAGGCCCTGTCGGTGATCACGGCGGCGATGAACCAGTCCTTCTTCACCCTGAGCCTGGGCATTGCCGCCATGGAGATCTTCGGCAGCTACATGGACAAGAGCCACACCCTGCTGGGCGAATCCATGCACATTGCCGCGCTGGACACCTTTGTGGCCTTCTTCTCCGGCCTGATCATCTTCCCTGCCTGCTTCTCCTTCGGCATTAACCCGGACAGCGGCCCCTCTCTGATTTTCATCACCCTGCCCAACGTGTTCATCTCCATGCCCGGCGGGCGGCTGTGGGGCAGCCTGTTCTTCCTGTTCATGACCTTTGCTTCCTTCTCCACCATTCTGGCGGTGTTTGAAAACATTCTGGCCTGCTGCATGGAGCAGTTTGGCTGGAGCCGCCAGAAGGCCAGCGCCATCAATCTGGTGCTGATGCTGGTCGCCTCCATGCCCTGTGTGCTGGGCTTCAACGTCTGGTCCGGCTTCCAGCCTCTGGGCGCGGGCACCGGCGTACTGGATCTGGAGGATTTTCTGGTGAGCAACCTGCTGCTGCCCATCGGCTCCATGGTGTACCTGCTGTTCTGTGTGACCAAGTGGGGATGGGGCTTTGACAATTACCTGGCCGAGGCCAACACCGGCGACGGTGTGCGCATCCCCCGCTGGATGAAATATTACTTCATGATTCCCCTGCCCCTGCTGGTTCTGGCCCTGATCGCCCAGAGCCTGGGGCTGCTGCCGTTCTGATTGTTTCAAAACAAAATCCATAAAGCTGAACAGGCCGTGAACTGCATCGTTCACGGCCTGTTTTATTTTGCCATTTTGCAGAAGGGCCTCTCTGCGTGCGGGCCTGCGTGCAGGCCGTTTCGTGCGCCAAAACAATTAGGGCAAATAGGCCCGGTTGTCTGAAAACCGGCAAATTTTACAGCCTGCAAATTGCCTTTTGTATTCCCACGTGTAGAATCTCGCCGGATTATACTAAATTGCATTGAGTTTTCCCCCTTCCGGCCCTATTCTGGTCTCACCTGCCACGAACCACACCGAAACAGTAAGGAGGAACCATGCTACACGAAATCAGGGTGAACGGCTATGCCGCCGAAGCGGACGGCCCCCTCGACCTGGGCACCTGGGGCAGTTACGGAACGGAACAGCTGCATTTTGCCTTCGACTCTGCCTGGGACGATCTCACCAAAAGCGTCACTTTTTCCACCGACGGCTACACCGGCGAAGCCGTTACGCTGCTGCTGCCGGAAAGCGGCCTGGTGGAGGTGCCGCAGCAGGCCACCGCGGCCCACACCGTCTGCGGCCGCATCACGGTGCTGGGCACCTGTGCGGGCGTGCAGCGCATCAGCGCGGACCTGCCCTACCAGACCCGGAACCATTCCGCCGTGCCCGGGCAGGCCCCGCAAAGCCTGCCCAGCGCCTTTGAAGAGATCAGCACGGCGGCCGAACGGGCCTGCAGCCGAGCACAGAACGCCGAAGACGCCGCCGCGCTGGCCCAGACCTCGGCGCAGGTTGCTCGGGCCGCAGCACAGGACGCCGTCCGCGTAGCCGCCAGTGCCCAGCAGATTGCCCGCAGTGTGCGGGACGATGCGGACGCCGGTGCCTTTCAGGGCGAAAAGCTGACCTACGCGGATTTGACCGAGCAGGACAAGGCCGACCTGCGCCGCCCTGCTTTGGAGGCGGCCGCGACGGCCAACGAGGCCGTGGCCGGGCTGGGGCAAACCTTGCTCCGCTACGGGGTGCAGGTGGGGCAGATCGGCGAGATCGTCCTGTTTGCGGACGGTACCCTGCACCCGAACCATCTGTGGGCAGACGGTTCGGAGATTGACCCCGCCGCCTACCCGGAACTGGCCGCCTTTGCCGCCCAGGCCGGCTGGGCGAAAAACAGTGCCACCGGCCGCTACCGCCTGCCGGACCTGCGCCAGCGCTTCCCGCTGATGAACAGCACAAACGTGGGCGCCACCGGCGGCGAGGCTTCGCACACGCTGACCGTGGCCGAGCTGCCCAGCCACAGCCACACGTACACGCCCCGGGTGGACTGGTCCGACAACGCCGGCTGGGGCATTTTCTCTAACTTCTCCAATGGGAACAACCTGTCCGTGGACAAAAGCATCACCAACCGCACGGCCGCCGTCGGCAGCGGGCAGGCCCACAACAATATGCCGCCCTATTACACCGCGGCGGCGCAGATTTGCGCCCGCCGGGATGTTCTCCTGCTGGAGCTGCTGGGCAATGAATAAGCGAGGCAAAGGAGGAATGCGCATGAATGTGTTCGGCATCGACGTAAGCAAGCACCAAGGAAAAATCGACTGGCCCCAGGTGGCCGCCAGCGGGGTGCGGTTTGCCATTCTGCGGGCGGGCTACGGCAACACGGCCGCCCAGGCGGATCCGTATTTTGCCGCCAATTACGCAGGCGCAAAGGCCGCAGGCCTGAAGGTGGGTGCGTACTGGTATAGCTACGCCTCCGGCCCCGACGACGCGGCCAGCGAGGCCGCCGCCTGCCTGCAGGTGCTGGCCGGGCGCGAGCTGGACCTGCCCCTGTTTTTTGACCAGGAATACGAACCGGCCATTCTGGCCCAGACCACGGCGGGCCGCACCGCCTGCGTGCAGCGCTTCTGTGCCGCCGTGCAGGCCGCCGGATACCGCCCCGGCCTATACGCCAGCAAGAACTGGCTGGAAACCAAGCTGGACATGGCCGCGCTGGCCGGGCTTCCCGTCTGGGTGGCCATGTACGCCGCGGCCTGCACCTATGCCGGGCCGTATGTGCTGTGGCAGACCGGCAGCAGCGGCCGCGTGCCCGGCATTTCCGGCCCGGTGGACACGAACCTCTGCCCGGATGAAGCGCTGCTCTTCGGCAGCGAGAAGGAGGACGTTATGAGCGATATGCTGAAAGTAGGCCCGGTTTCGGGCGGCGACCGCAAAACCATGGCAGCACTGGCGGACAGCCTGGGCCTGCCCCACGAGGACGCGGGCAATTATCTTATCATCGGCCCCGCCAGCGCAGGCGACCGGAAGGCGGTGGCCGCAAAGGCTGCTGCTCTGGCGGTGGGCTGCGTGGAGTACGTGCCCGAGCCGGAACCGGAGCCTACCCCTGAACCCACGCCCACGCCGGAACCCACTCCGCCCCCCGACAGCGGCAAGGACGATACCGCCGCCTGCACCGAGCAGCTGGCCCGTATCGAGGCAAAGCTGGACAAGCTGCTGGGGCTGCTCGGGCTGGTGAATCCCGCTTTGCTGGAGGGCTGACATGGAGAGCATCATTGTGGCACTCATCACCGGCGGCCTGTCGCTGCTGGGGGTGATTATCAGCGGC